>Ga0316189_10000005_pt1 | contig 284189 bp, 232 predicted proteins | sample LowCovwburrow_MG_FD_204930 | JGI IMG/M metagenome (GOLD analysis project Ga0316189, IMG submission 204930) | Coastal sediment microbial communities from Maine, United States - Lowes Cove worm burrow | ecosystem: Environmental > Aquatic > Marine > Coastal > Sediment | place: USA: Maine... | reverse complement strand
CTATTTGATGACGGTCATTTCCTTTAATGTATTTCATACCTAAAAATACAAAATCATCCCTTTTTTATCAAGGTAAACTGTTTCAAGTAATTAACAAAAACAGGTGAGTTATTAGACAGTTTGACGTTTCGCTAAAGATACATCTTTATTTTCTTTATATGTATCCCTTGCTATAACTGCATTTGGGCGATAGGGCTTTTTACCGCTTGAATATTTTGATTGCTTACATGAGTATAAATCTCTGTTGTTTTTACTGAACTATGGCCAAGTATGACTTGGATATATCTCATATCAATACCGCTTTCTAATAAATGTGTTGCATAGCTATGACGAAGCATATGGGGTGTAAGATTTCTTTTAATGTTTGCTCTAAGTCCAGCCCTTTTAAGAACATTCCTGATACTGATTGGTGAATATTTGGGATTTGTGGCACCGTTAAATAGGTATTCTTTGGGCTTAAAGTCAACATAGTACTTTCTTAATAAAACCAGGAGGTTTTCTGGTAAGGGCACAATTCGGTCTTTCGCGCCTTTTGCACAAACTACAGTAATAACCATTCTTTGACTATCTATATCTTTAATTTTAAGATTAACAAGCTCTCCAATTCGTAATCCACAAGCATAAAGAAGCGATATAATAGACTTATGCTTGATGTTATGGATGTGCTGCAAGAGTTTGTAAATCTCAGCTTGACTCAATACAGTTGGAAGTTTCCTTTCTTTCCGAGGTCGTTCTATGTAGTAGGTTTTTCTATCTCGTTTTAGAATTTTTTCATAATAGTATTTAATGGCATTGATATGTTGGTTTTGAGTACTCCTGGCATAGCCTTTTTTGACTAAAAAGTACTGGTAATCCTCTATTTCCTTTCTTGATAACTGATCAATATTGCCATTAAAATATTGGTTAAAGTGATCTAAGCAAGAGATATAAGTGTCAACAGTGCTTTTACTATATCTCTTGCCACGCATTTGCCGTTTAATTCGTTTTAAATCAATCATTCTGCAAATAGAATAAAAAATATAACGTAGTCGTCTATTAACCAATTGTAGTCGTTTGTAAACGTATTTAAATGTTTATTCAACAAATTGCGTAAATGCGTTTGTCAGTTCTAAAAATAATCAATTTAGGTCATTCAAACTGATAAAAAATGAGCAGAAAAAAACCTGATGACCAAGCGAAGCTGAGACCATCAGGTTTTTAAATTATATGAATAGTATCTTAAATTTAGTCAGTTGTCCAATCAAATTTCTCTTCTAGTACTTTTAGTATCAATGCGCTTAAATTCTCATCATCAATGGCATTGAACACTTCACCCGTAAATGCTGAAACCAATAATTTCCTTGCTTTATCCTTTGACAAACCTCTCGTTTGAAGATAGAACAAAGCATCTTCATCCAATTGACCAGTTGTTGAACCGTGAGAACATTTTACATCATCCGCATAAATTTCCAATTCAGGCTTTGAGTTGATTTTAGCAAAGTCAGATAACAGGATGTTACCATTTTGTTGATAAGCGTTAATTTTCTGAGCATCTTGTTGAACAACTACACGTCCATTAAATACGCCGGTTGACTTGTCATCCAAAACATATTTATAGTTTTCGTCACTCATGCAATTTGAGACCAAATGATTGACAAAAGAATGGTTGTCAACTAGCTGTTGTCCCTTAGTAATTACTGCACCATTAAGATAAGTCTCGCAATTTTCACCTTCAACTTCAATGTTCAAGTTATTTCTAACAATGTCACCTGACAAAGTCACCGTATTAATTTTAAAAGTAGAATTGGCTTGTTGAGTGACATTTTCTGTGGCAATATACCAGCCATTCCCAATTTGTATTTTATCTAAAGTGATGTTGGCATTATCAGATACACTTACTTCTGTGTAATGATTAGACAAATTGCCAGATTGCCCTTCAATAAAAGTAGTAATGATATTTGCTTTAGTTGAAGTGTCAGCGGTTATAACTAAGCTTGTATTAGTCATTATACCTTCGCCCGAATTGATGTATATGATTTGAACTGGCTTTTCCCAAATTGTATTTTTAGGAATGTCAATATGGATGGTTTCTTTAACAAAAGCAGTATTTATGGTCTGGAAAATATCTGCAAAATTAGCTGAAGTACTCTCTAAATCCTGACTAATTTGAACATCATATTTATTGTTGTCAAATTGAGATAAATCTTCACGATAAATCCCATTTTCAATTACGATATATTGATCAGATACAATATATGATTTAATATCTTCCGATAGTCGAGCGAAGTCGAGAATACCGGAAGAAACGGTCAAATCAGCATTGGCAATTTTATTCAATCTCGTATACTTCCAATACTCGTCTCTTGTTGTTGGGAAATCCATGTTACGAAGTGCATCAAAGGCCTCATTTTGTAAAGCGTTTGACGAGTCAAAATTTAATTTTGACAAGAATTTTCCCAATCGGGTTTCTGTTAACACATTCATTGTCATTTCTATTTTGTTAACCAATCGTAACCTTTTTCTTCAAGCTCTAAAGCAAGCTCTTTTCCACCTGTTTTCACTATTTTACCATCTGCTAAAACATGCACAAAATCAGGAATAATATAATCCAATAATCTTTGGTAATGCGTGATTAAAACCACCGCATTATTGTCGTTTTTTAGTTTGTTAACACCTGCTGCAACAATTCTCAACGCGTCAATATCTAAACCAGAATCAGTTTCATCCAAAATAGCTAATTTTGGTTCTAACATAGCCATTTGAAAAATCTCATTTCTTTTCTTTTCTCCGCCAGAAAATCCTTCGTTAACAGAGCGTGATGCTAATTTGGCATCCAATTCAACCACTTTTGATCGCTCACGAACCATTTTCATGAAGTCTTTAGCTGAAACGGATTCTTCCTTTCTGTATTCTCTGATTTCATTAATTGCCGTTCTTAGAAAATTAATGTTCGAAACACCAGGGATTTCAACAGGGTATTGAAAGGCTAAGAACAAACCTTCTTTAGCACGCTCATCTGGATCTAAATCCATTAAATCAATACCATCAAAGTCTACTTGACCTGCTGTTACCTCGTAACCATCTTTTCCTGATAACACAGAAGCCAAAGTTGACTTTCCAGCACCATTAGGGCCCATAATAGCATGGATTTCACCAGCCTTAACCTCTAGGTTTAATCCGTTTAGTATTTTTTTATCTTCAATTTCTGCATGAAGATCTTTTATATTTAATAATGTTCTAGTCATTGTATTGTTCTTAATCTGAATCTTTGTTTTTGATGTTTTTATAGCGATTATCCCACACTGTTTTCTAAGGAAATGGCAAGAAGTTTTTGTGCCTCAACTGCAAATTCCATTGGCAATTTGTTCAAAACCTCTTTGGCGTAACCATTGACAATTAAGTTGATGGCTTTTTCTTCAGAAATTCCTCTTTGTTGGCAATAAAAAATTTGATCTTCTCCAATTTTAGAAGTTGTGGCTTCATGTTCCAATTTGGCAGAATTATTTTGACACTCAATATATGGGAATGTATGTGCCCCACATTCATCAGTCATTAATAAACTATCGCATTGTGTAAAGTTACGGGCATTATCAGCATTTTTATTAATTTGAATTAAACCCCGATAAGAATTTTGAGATTTCCCAGCAGAAATTCCTTTTGAAATCACTGTGCTCCTTGTGTTTTTACCTAAGTGAATCATTTTAGTTCCCGTATCCGCTTGCTGGTAATTATTTGTGACAGCAACCGAATAAAATTCACCAATTGAATTGTCACCTTTTAAAATGCAAGACGGATATTTCCATGTTACCGCTGAACCTGTTTCAACTTGCGTCCATGATACTTTAGCATTGCGTTCACAAAGCCCTCTTTTTGTCACAAAATTGTAAATACCACCAACACCATTTTTGTCACCAGGAAACCAGTTTTGTACTGTTGAATATTTAATTTCTGCATCATCTAAGGCGATTAATTCAACAACGGCAGCATGTAATTGGTTTTCATCTCGCTGAGGTGCAGTACAACCTTCTAAATAGGAGACATAACTACCTTTGTCAGCTACTAATAGTGTTCTCTCAAACTGACCAGTACCCGCTTCATTAATTCTAAAGTAAGTTGACAGTTCCATTGGACATCTCACGCCTTTTGGAATATAACAAAAAGACCCATCTGAAAATACAGCTGAATTTAATGCTGCATAAAAATTATCAGTTGATGGTACAACTGACCCTAAATATTTTTTTACCAATTCTGGGTGATTTTCAACAGCTTCACTGAATGAACAGAAAATAATATCCAATTCCCCTAGTTTCTCCTTAAATGAAGTGGCAACAGATACTGAATCCATTACAAAGTCAACGGCGACACCGGTTAATTTTTTTTGCTCTTGCATGGAAATTCCTAATTTATCCATGGTAGCTTTCATCTCAGGATCAACATCATCCCAAGATTCATATTGCTTTTTTGGAGCAGAGAAATAAGAAATGTCTTGAAATTTTGGCTTTTCATATTTAACATGTGCCCATTCAGGCTCCGTCATCTCTTGCCAAATTTTGAAGGCATTTAGTCTATAATCCAATAACCATTGCGGCTCATTTTTTTTAGATGAGATCAATCTAATCACATCTTCGTTAAGACCAACCGGAATTTTTTCTGATTCTATATCAGTGGTAAATCCAAATTCGTATTCTTGAGATTTTAAATCCTTTGCTAATTCTTCCTCTGTATAATTTGCCATTGCTGTTGCTCAATTTATAATGAAAAGCTTTCCCCGCATCCACAAGTTCTATCTGCATTTGGATTGTTAAACACGAATCCTTTACCGTTCAATCCACCAGAAAAATCTAAAATGGTTCCGGCCAAATACAGTACACTTTTCTTATCCATTACAATTTTTACCCCATTATCCTCAAACTCTTTATCGTTTTCTAAAACAACATTGTCAAATTCTAATTTGTACATCAATCCTGAACAACCTCCTCCTTCAACACCAACACGAATAAAGGCATTAGCTTTGCCTTCTTCAGACATTAAGGTGATGGCTTTTTGCTTTGCTTCCTCTGTAACTTTGATCATTTTATATAGTATGTAATTGCGTAGTTATTTGCAAAATTACTCAATGATTATCTCATATAGAAAAAAAAACACATCTAATAGTTTTATGTTAAGACAGGACAAGGCTTATTATTCTTTAAATCAATATCTTATGCTTGGGTTATTGTTTAGAATCAATCTAAATAATATTTATGAAAATTACTTATACATCAATTGATTTGCCAATAATTAATTTGGTTTAACTTTGTATGGACAATCTAAAAACAATACATTTTTATGAAATCATCTATTGGTAGAAAAATCTTGATGGCCCTTTCTGGATTTTTCTTATTACTATTTTTAGCACAGCACTTTGTGATCAACTTTTTATCGGTGATCAGTCCAGATGCTTTCAATGAGGCTTCCCATTTTATGGGTACTAATCCGCTAATTCAATATTTAATGCAGCCAGTTTTAGTATTTGCTGTTGTGTTTCACTTGGCAATGGGGATCTATCTTGAGCTACAAAATAAAAAGGCTAGAGGAATTAAATATAAGGTGAATAAACCTTCTGCGAATGCAACTTGGATGTCGAGAAATATGATCTACACAGGTTTAACAGTGCTAGCTTTTTTAGGATTGCATTTTTATGATTTTTGGATCCCAGAAATAGTCACCAAATTTGTTGAAGGTGATATGACTGGATTGCTTGAAAGTGGAGAAGGTTTTAGATACCATGAAGAATTGGTTCATAAATTTGTAAATCCAGTTAGAGTAGGACTCTATTGTGCATCATTTATATTTTTAGCATTGCACTTACTACACGGTTTTCAATCCGCCTTCCAATCCGTTGGCTTTAGAAACACTAAATATACACCAACAATAAAAAAGTTGGGAGACATTTACGCAGTCGTTATTCCTTTAGGATTCATTTTTATAGCTGTTTATCATCATATTTCACATTTAAACTAATTAGATTATGTCAGTATTAAATTCAAAAGTACCTGAAGGTCCAATTAAAGATAAATGGACCAACCATAAAAACAATATTAATTTAGTAAACCCAGCCAATAAAAGATTGATTGACATCATTGTTGTTGGAACCGGATTAGCTGGTGGAGCTGCTGCTGCATCTTTAGCTGAGATGGGATATAAAGTCAAAGCATTTGCTTTTCAGGATTCACCTCGTCGTGCGCATTCTATTGCTGCACAAGGTGGTATTAACGCTGCTAAGAATTACCAAAATGATGGAGATTCAATTTACAGATTATTTTATGATACGGTAAAAGGAGGTGATTATAGAGGGCGTGAAGCTAATGTTTACCGTTTAGCTGAAGTGTCAGCTAATATTATTGACCAATGTGTTGCTCAAGGTGTGCCTTTTGCAAGAGAATATGGCGGTTTGTTAGATAACCGTTCATTTGGTGGTGTTTTGGTGTCCAGAACTTTTTATGCTAAGGGACAAACTGGACAACAACTATTATTAGGTGCTTATTCTGCCATGAACCGACAAATAGGCAAGGGTAAGATCAAAATGTATAACCGACATGAAATGTTGGAGTTGGTGGTCGTTGATGGTAAAGCCCGTGGGATTATTGCACGTGATATGATCACCGGCAAATTAGAAAGACATTCGGCGCATGCTGTAATTATAGCATCAGGTGGATATGGAAATATATTCTTCTTGTCAACCAATGCCATGGGATCGAATGCCACCGCAGCTTGGAGAATTCATAAAAAAGGAGCTTATTTTGCTAACCCTTGTTATACACAAATTCATCCTACATGTATTCCACGTTCAGGAGAATACCAATCGAAATTGACATTAATGTCAGAATCGCTAAGAAATGATGGCCGAATTTGGGTGCCTAAGAACATGGAAGATGTTGAAGGGATTAGATCTGGGAAAGTTAAACCAAAAGATCTAAGCGAAGACCAAAGAGATTATTATTTAGAAAGAAGATATCCTGCTTTTGGTAACCTTGTACCAAGAGATGTTGCCTCCAGAGCAGCGAAAGAAAGATGTGATGCTGGATATGGTGTTAATAGAACTGGTGAAGCTGTATTCTTAGATTTTGCTTCAGCAATACAAAGGTATGGTGCTGAAAAGGCACACGTATTAGGGATTCATGATCCATCAAAAGAAAAAATAACTGAATTAGGAAAAGCAGTTATTGAAGATAAGTATGGTAATTTATTCCAGATGTATCAAAAAATTACTGCAGATAATCCTTATGAAACACCAATGATGATTTATCCAGCAGTTCATTATACAATGGGTGGTATTTGGGTAGATTATAATTTGATGACCACTATTCCTGGTTGTTATGCAGCTGGTGAAGCCAATTTTTCTGATCATGGCGCAAACCGTTTAGGAGCTTCTGCTTTAATGCAAGGTTTAGCAGATGGTTATTTTGTGTTACCATATACTGTCGGTGATTATTTAGCAGATGAAATTAGAACCGGACCAATTCCGACAGATTTACCAGAGTTTGAAGCTGCCGAAAAAGAAGTGTCTGACAGGCTATCGAAGTTAATTAATATTAAAGGTAGTCAGTCGGTAGATCATTTCCATAAGGAGTTGGGTAAAGTCATGTGGAACAACGTTGGAATGGCAAGAAATGAAGCTGGACTAAAAGAAGCCATTTCTAAAATAAGAGCGATTCGAGAGGAGTTTTGGAAAGACGTACGAATTCCAGGAGGAATGGAAGAGTTGAATCCTGAACTTGAAAAAGCAGCTAGAGTAGCAGACTTTTTAGAGCTTGGAGAGTTATTTGCTTTAGATGCATTGCAAAGAAATGAATCATGTGGTGGTCACTTTAGAGAAGAATCTGTTGAACAAGATGGGGAACAAAAAGGAGAGGCTAAACGTGATGATGTTAATTTCAAATATGTTGCTGCATGGGAATGGACAGGAGATCCTGGAGAAGCCAAATTACACAAAGAAGAGTTAGATTTTAAGGATATTGAATTGAAACAACGTTCATATAAATAAGAAGATTATGTCAGAAAAAGGAATGAACTTAACGTTAAAAATTTGGCGACAAAAAAATGCCAAGGCACAAGGTAAAATGGAAACCTATCAATTGACTGATATTTCTGAGCACATGTCTTTCTTAGAAATGCTTGACGTATTGAATGAGCAATTGATTAATGCAGATGAAGAACCTGTTGCTTTTGATCATGACTGTAGAGAAGGTATTTGTGGAATGTGTTCTTTGTACATTAATGGTGAAGCTCATGGACCAGACCGAGGTGTGACTACTTGTCAATTGCATATGCGAATGTTTAATGATGGTGAAACAATTACTATTGAACCATTTAGAGCAAAAGCATTTCCAGTTATAAAAGACTTAATAGTTGACAGAGAATCATTTGATCGCATTCAACATGCAGGTGGATTCGTTTCTGTTAATACCTCAGGAAATACACAAGATGCAAATGCTTTGCCAATTCCAAAGATTGATGCTGATAATGCATTTGATGCAGCAACCTGTATTGGATGTGGAGCTTGTGTTGCGACTTGTAAAAATGCGTCAGCTATGTTGTTTGTCTCTGCTAAAGTATCACAATTTGCCTTATTACCACAAGGTCAAGTTGAGGCTAAAGAACGTGTCTTAAATATGGTCAACCAAATGGATTTAGAAGGGTTTGGAAACTGTACAAACACTGGAGCTTGCGAAGTCGAATGTCCTAAAGGGATTTCACTTGATAATATAGCAAGAATGAATAGAGAGTATTTAGGTGCCTCTGTCAAGACAGATAAATAATTAATATTCTCAAATAAAACTTAAAACCCCTACCAAATTTCGGTAGGGGTTTTTTATGAGACAGGAATTCCTAAAGATATTTTCATAATACCTGTTTTAATTATTGTGAATTTGAATGCAAAGTTTTTAATACCTCAACATATCGTTTGAATTCATTATTAACTTGGTTTACACCTATAGCGCCACCCATATAACCTTTAGCATTTTTTTCAAATAGAAGGGTAATCATTCCGCCGTTTTCAGTAATTTCTATTTGCCATTCAAAGCGCTTTATAAATGCGCCCAACAAGACTCTTAAAACTTTACTGCCTTTGCCGTAAGTGGCATTGTTTGGTGTTCCTGATTCTAATTTATAACCGTTGTCAATGAATAAATTTTTGACATCTTCGCCTAATTTATTTTGATCAACTGATTTAAATAAAAACAAAGCTCTGCTTTTTTCTATTGTCACAGAATCACCAGCTGTAGTTTTTTTGTCATCTAAAATTTCTTCTTCCATTGTAAGATTTTTTTAAGTAAACTAAGATATGAAAATTGATTAATCTTAATGAGTTGTTATGTCTAAAATAAACGATTTTATTCTTTGGTAAAAGAATATTATATTTAATAGTATTCATCAGGTCTGACTGTTTTAGATTTAATTATATTTGGTTAAAGTAAATTAAGTTTATGTCTAGTAAAATTCTAATAATTGATGATGAACCCGATATCAGGATGCTAATCAAGTATAATTTAGTAAAAGAAGGCTTTATTGTAGAAGAAGCTGAAAATGGTCAGCAAGGTGTAGAAAAAGCATTAGAATTTATACCTGATTTAATCATCTTGGATGTCATGATGCCAGTAATGGATGGCATGGAAACATGTGAGTTATTGCGTAAAGAAGATATTTTGAATCAAACCATTATTACATTTTTGACAGCAAGGATTGAAGATTATTCTCAAATTGCTGGATTAGATGCTGGTGCTGATGATTATATCAATAAACCTATTAAGCCGAAGCTATTGGTAAGTAAAATAAACGCGCTATTACGACGAAAATCTAGTGGACTTTCAAACTCAAAACAAGAAGAGGAAACGCAGGACTTAATTATAGATAGAAATAAATATTTGGTTTATCTGAAAGGGAATGAAATAAATTTACCTAGAAAGGAATTCGAATTGTTAGCATTATTATATGATAATATCGAACATGTCTGTACACGAGAAGAAATTATGGAAAAAATATGGGGTGTAGACGTTATTGTTGGTGATCGAACAATTGATGTACACATTCGGAAATTACGAGAGAAAATTGGTGATGATAAAATAAAAACAATTAAAGGAATAGGCTATAAATTAAAGAAATAATTTCAACATAAAAAAGGGTGGTTCATCTCGGAGCCACCCTTTTTGTTTTTTTACTACTTTATTTATGAATACTCAATTTTCTCTTATAATTCAATTGTCCAACCTGCAGTCCAGTCTGAACTTGATTCTACTGCACCAATAAAGTTTACAGAAGTAAACCATGATCCTAATCCAGCAGTATTAAATGCGCCAGTTGAAGATGTTCCAACATAACCATTCAAAAATGTTACTAAAGAACCATCAGAGGCCGTTTGGTTTTCGTTAACTGGTTGATCAAACATTGCTGCTACAGTAGTGTCATTTCCTGCAGAACTTGTAAATTTGAAAGGACTTACATTATCAATAATTGAGTTTTTTAATGTTAAATCTCCGTTATTCATATTTGTAATTGTGATATCATGTTCAACTTGACATCCTCTTTTAGGAAACCCTTTAATTATAATATTATAAAAATTTCCTTTCATTCCTTCTCTCAGCTTCATTCCTTGGTTAGATGCATCACCATCATCAGCTCCAATTAGAGTAACATTTGAAATTGTAGGAAAAGTATAAGGTGTGGCAGCATTGTTATCGCCTAAATTATCACCTTCAATACCTCTGTCTCCGCCATCAGTCGCTTGGTTAACAACCCAGAACTGTCCGTTTCCTGTCCATCCATGAGTCCAGTCAAAAGAGTCATCATGATTCCCTGTTGAAACAGCATATTTTAAAGACACTGTCCCACCGAAAAATTCGAAACCGTCATCAGAGCCTCTGTAGGCTTGCAAATATTCTAAAGAAGTTCCAGATCCAACACCATTAAACGAAAATCCATTTAATTCGTTATCAGTACCTAAAATTTTTCCTGCATATTCAACTCTTACATAGCATAAAGAACCAGAGTTATCAGTAGCATCTGTCCCACCGTAGGTTCCAGTTCCACCTTCACCATCAGCTTCTAAACCAACATTAATAGGTGCTTTACCATTAATGATGATACCACCCCATTCGCCTGGTAAAGGATTATCCTTGATTGGTGTAAATACAATTGGAGAAGTAGCAGAGCCACAAGCCATAATTTTTCCACCTCTTAATATAGATAGAAAAGGAGTAGTTCCATCATTTGCTGCATTTATCGTGGTTCCAGCCTCAATTGTTAGTGTAGCGCCTTCATCAACAAATACACCACCAGAAATTAACCAGTTTTCAGAGGCTGCCATTGTTCTATCTTCAGATATTGTTCCTATTACTTTATTATAGTTAACACCGTTTACAGTTTCAACGGTATACCACTCTCCTGACATGTCATAGACACAAGGATCATCTGGGTCGTCTTTTTTAGCATCTGCATTATAGTTAATAGCATTTGGATCTGTACATCCTTTTTTACAAGAAGTAGTTGTAGCAGTTAGAGTTCCTGCTATAATCATCAAACCGATTGTTGATTGTCTTAATTTCATTTTCTTCATTATTTTATTTGGCACAAATATCTGAAGTAAATGAAGACAGGCTGTTAGGCAATGTTTATATGTCTATTATTTATATGTTAAATTTCGTTTTAGTTTTCTTAACATTGTTAGTTTATAGTATTGATAATCAAAAACTAAAAATTCTTAATAAGCCTTTAGTTAAAACATGATACTTAACCCACCATTTACACCTACCCAAATAGAAGTGCTTCCTTCATAGAACCACCAGTCCTCTGCATAAAGTGTATACGGTACATTGATTGTTTGCATATCCGCATCCGCCAATTGATATTCAGATAAATAAACATTTAAAGAGGGTCCAGCGAAAACGCCAATATGTTCATTGAAATTGAATCTTAAGGTTAGATCTGCTTTATTTAACATGTCTATTTGAGGATTAAATGGCTGGTCGACAATATGATTTGCAGACAGATCCAAAGCAATTTTAAATTTATCTGTTAGATTTAACATAGATCCTATTCCAAGACCATAGGTATAATATTGATCGTCTCCATTCGTTGAATAGCCTGCCTTATAGATCGTATATAAATTATTAACCCCAGATTTTAAACTTACGTTGGCAAAAATGGCTTCACTTACTGATAAGTCAAAAGCATGAAATCCGTTTTTAACAATATTGATTAATCCAAAAGGCACACCCCGTTCAAATTCTTCAGCATAGTTGAATAATCCAAGTTGCAATCCGTTGACTTTTTGAGCTTTATTTAAAAGTCCAATTTGAAGCCCAGTTAAATTGCCTGTGTTCAAATTTGAAATTCCTGATACTTGCGCACCGATAAAATGACCATTATTTGTATTTGATATTCCGGCTACCTGTAAACCAATTAAACTGCCATTATTTACATTGGCTATTCCGGCAGCTTGAATTCCATTGAAATTTCCGTTGACAGTGTTTGATATACCAGCAATTTGCGCACCATTAGCTGAACCACCAACAATGTTAGAAATCCCAGCAATAGCAACCGATTGACTTGAATCTTTGACAATATTAGTAATGCCAGATATCATAATACCATCTGCTTGTTTGGCATTAATATTAGCTAAACCAGCGATTTGAATTCCATTAACAGCGCCTAACTCTGTATTAACTAGACCACCAAGCTCAAATCCGTTTAGTCCACCGTTCACGCCATATAATATGTTAAATGAAAGATTGTTAACGTATTGAGGAGAGTCAATCCCATTTGTTCCAAGGGGATAAAAGAAAGATACTTGTGCAGGTCTACTTGCTACAGTTGTGTCATTTTGAGCACTAGCTGAAAAGATTGTCAGGCATGACAGTATAATTAGTTTTATTTTGATTGTTTTCATGATTTAAAATTTAATAGTGTATATAATGTTTGGAATAAATGATAACTGATGTCCTTCAACAATTGATTCAGTTCTTGAATTATAGTATTGGTTAACTACCGCTTGGTAATTTGTTGCATTTCGAGCATCAATTTTAAATGAATGACTTGCTTTAGCTTTATCAACTCTATAAGTTAAACCTAAGTTGAATATAAAGACATCATCACCTTTTGCAGAATATGGATCATCCCATGTTCGAACAGTAAAACCTGCTGCTTTTGAAGCTTCCAGATCTATTGGCGTATATCTGTTTCCACCTAAATAGGAGATTTTTGTATTGACACCAAAGGTTTTATTCTTGTTTTTGCCAAATTTGAATTCTTTGCCAAGCAATAGGTTACTTGCAAATGTGGCGTCATATCTAGAATCTCTTTCAATACCGTCTTGACCAGTATAATTTGATTTGTAAATTGATCCAGTAGCTAGGTAATAGAAGTTATTTGAGAAAAATCGCTCTAATGACATTTCAACACCATAGTTATTACCAGTACCTTCATTGTTCATTTCAAGTCCAGGAATACCAGAAGAATAATTGATTAAAGAAAAATTACTAGTTGGATCAATAGAAACAGGAACATTATATAGATCCTGATAATAGACTTCTGTTTTAAAACGTAAGTTCTCATTGATGCGATAACCATAGCCTAAAACATAGTGAATACTCTTAGTAAAATCAAGATCTTGGTTAGGATAGTAATACGAACCATCTTCTTGCAGTTCATTGTACATATATGTTGATAGACTCTCTAATCGGCTATGCATACCAAAACCGGCAGAAAAATCATGTCGATTAGAAGCTCGCCAGTTCATTCCAAGTCTTGGTTCAATCGCATAATTATCATTGAGGAGAAAGTGCGTATGGTTTAAGCCAGATACAAATGTCAAGTCATTGTTAAGTCTGTATTTCCAACTTACAAAACTTTGTATTAAATCCGCATTACCATTGGATTTAAGGAATTGAGTCATTACCCCATCCTCATCATAATCGTCTTCGTAAAAGAAATTGTAATTTAATCTTGACACTGTTGCACCTATTTGAAAGAGATTTTTCTGGTTCGCCTTATGATTAATAATACTTTGAACAGCAACTTTATTGTTGGTGAATTTCTCTTGCTCAGACAAGAATAGTTCATTTGCAGAATTTGGAAAATAGCCCTCACCACCATTACCAGAAGTAGATGCAGCAACATAACTTTTAATGTAGGTTTTTGGATTAAGAATATAAGTATGTTTAAGCGCTGCTACACCTAGATTAGCACCAAAATTATATTTACCAAATACTTCTCCTGTTTCTTCGTTCTCATCAGTTTGATCAATGCTACTTAGTCCACCCATCCCAATAATAGAAAATGTTCCTGTTTTCTTAGTTGGTAAAACAAATTTAAAAGCAGCATCTTGATAGATTGGAATTCCACTAAAATCAAGAATACCTAATTTGTCCAAAATACCTACTGTTGAATATCTGTAATTGATGAGATAAGATCCTCCATAGCCAGCTTTAAAAGGTCCTTCTGCTGTTGCATCAATTCCAAGAACACCTGCAGAAAAAGAATATTCCCTTTTTTCATTGTTCCCTTGGCGGAAATTCACATCAAAAACACCAGAAAGTGCATTGCCGTATTCGGGCGCAAAAGCACCAGAAAAAAAGTCAGAATTAGCAAGCACAGCACCATTTAAAGCATTAACTGGTCCACCTGTTGATCCATTGTCCGAAAAGTGATTGGGGTTTGGAATGTCAATGCCTTCAAGTCTCCATAAAACTCCTCTAGGAGAATTTCCTCTAACAATAATGTCATTGTCTCCCTCAGCATCACTATTTACTCCTGCAAATGCAGATACCATTCTGGACGGGTCGTTTAGGGTCCCAGCATAGCGATTTGTTTCTTCAACGGTAAATGTTTTACCACTAACTGTTGCCATTTTGTTAATAGATTCTGATTTATCTTTTTGACCAGATACTTCAACTTGATTAAGCATTTTGATATCTGTCAACATGGAAGTGGTCAATACTTTTTCTTTCCCAGATTCAACCAATAAGTTTGGAATAACCACTTCTTGGTAGCCAACTGCACGTATTTGTACCTTAATTCTTCCAACGGCTACACTCTCTAATCGGAAATTACCGTTGATATCACTTACAGTGCCTTGAAAAGGATCAGAACCTACTATGATTATATTGGCTCCAATAATAGGTGTTTGGGTATCAAAATCGGTTAAGGTTCCCCTGACGGTTTGCGTTAAATCCTGTGCAAAAGATTGCATAGATAAAAACGTTAGTATTAAAATAATATAGTTTTTTATGTTCTTCATGATTGTATAATTTCTTGTTCTATACTTAGAAGACAACTCAAAACTATTTAGCCCCTATTGCATCTACTGTTTTTTAGAAAAAAGAAAAATTGTAGTTGTAACTACTTTGTATACAAAGTTTTATTTAAAATAAAAATTAAGATAGTTGAAGAATGTTAAGAGGGTAGTGTCACATCCTAATTCCAAACTGACCACCAACCCATAGGTTGACATGACCATCATCAAAATTGTTTCGGTAGATAGAATTATAGTCGACCGCTGTATAGTTGAGATTGTATTGGACAATATTTACATTGAAGGTTGGGCCAGCAAAGACAGTGATCCATTTGGTAGGTTGATAATCGAAACTTAAGGCAAATTTATGAAGTTGCGATTGAGCGTATTCATCAAGTTCGAAATTTAAAACAGGTGTTTTGAAAGCGACAGAACCTTTAAGGTCAATGCTTAGGCTTGTTTTTTCTGATAGTGTGATATTGGATCCAAAACCAAGTCCAAGTGTATATAATAGTTGATCTTCAAAGCGCATTCCAACCTCATAAATATTATAAAAATGCTTAGCACCTGATTTTAGTGTAATATTTAAGTGGCTAGTTTCATTGGTTGATACTTCAGTTTTATGATAGCCGTTGGCTACAAAATTGATCAGTCCTATGGCAACACCATTGGTTTCTTTGCTAATATTAATTAAACCAACTTGCAATCCGTTATTTGTATTGACATAATTGAATAAACCGGCAGTTTGCAACCCGTTATTTTTGTTAGAATAATTCAGCAAGCCTGTAGCTTGGAAAAAATTAGTGCCATCTTTAGCGAAATTAAATAGTCCAGAAATTTGTCCACCATGTAAACTATGACGAGCTACATTTTGGATGCCTGCAATTTGCAAACCAACAGCATCCTGAACAGCAATATTAGTAAACCCACTGACCTGTAATCCAATTAATCGACCACGAACCGCATTGGCAAAAGTACTGACTTGAAAGCCAATCATATCTTTTTTGACTGAATTGACTATGCCCGCCACTTGGAACCCCTTAAACCCACCATTAACATCATTCCCAATACCGCTGACTTGCATGCCGTAAACATAACCACTAACTGAGTTCAAAATTCCACTGACCTGTAAGCCTGTATAATGACTTCTACAAACGTTAGCGATTCCGGCAGTTTGAAGGCCATAATAATCTAGCTTAACCAGATTGACAATTCCTGCAGCCTGTAAACCAACCACACCACCACCTACAACATTTGATATGCCTCCGGCTTGTAAGCCTCGAACTTCACCCTTAATAATGTTTGCAATACCACCAAATTCAATTCCATTTAATCCCTTAGAATAACCGGATAAAATATTGAGAGAAAAATTATTGGTCACTAGTCCGTTGGTTGATAAATTAGACCCTATTCCAAGGGAAGGAACCAACGAAATTTGAGCTAATCTACTTTCATTAATATCCTCTAGGTTTTCAGTATGTGAATACACTTCTTCCGAAATAAGCATCCCTGACAAAGCCCGGTCTTCTAATTTCTGCGGAATTTGTTCAGGAAGAGTGGGTGTGATTTTAGTTATTTCTGTTTCATTTGGAATTAATTCAATATCATTGGTGAGATTTGATTCATCATCAGTTTTTAAAACCAAAACAATTTTACGGTAGCCTCTTTTACTAAAATATAAACTTCTAATTCGTTCAGAAACGGGGATTTCTAAATTATAATTACCATTCTCATCAGAGAGAACGGCAAATCTTGAATCAACATCATAAATACTTGCAGAGCTAATTGGACTGCCAGATAATTTATCCCGTATTCTGCCTTTAAAGAGGAAGTGGGTTTTGATCTTTTTATTTGCTTTCTTCTCAGATTTAGTTTCATTTTCGAGCAAGACAATATGCTTTCCAACTTCTTTAAACCGAATACGATTGTCGAAAATTTGGTTTAAGCCCTGTCGGATAGTTTTTTCGACAATGTTTATACTGACAATTTTGTCGGCCTTAATTATATCAGGATTATATGAGAATTTCACCTGCCCGTATTTTTCAATTGTTTGAAGAATAAACCAGATTGGTTTTTCTTTAATTGTAACAGTGACCACATAGTCTAGCAAGCCTTGCTTGGCTTGACTATTATAAGAAATCAGACAGATGCAGAAAAATATAATGAGTTTAGTTTTCATTACAAGTCAAGGTATAAGTCAAATGATTATCTAAAACCTCTTTTTCAATACTGAGACTGTGAGTTTCTGATATTACCGTCAAAATATCTTCTAGAGATTGACTCTTATCAAAATCACTTGTATTCCTGAGACCAAAAGCAATTTTACAATCAAGAATAATAACTTCTTCAAAGATTTCATTTAAGATTTTGATGGCTTTATTAACAGTTTTTCCGCCCAAATCTAAATTGTTATTTCTCCAATATGAACTGATTACTTCGTCAATTTCATCAACAACTTTAATGACCTCTCCAGTAATTTTATTTAATATTCCTTTTTCTCCGGACTCAAGTAAAATGGCATTACCCTCAATTCCAAATTCAACTTTACCTGTGTTGACAAATACCGTAATCGTACTGTCATCACCTGAGGTATTAATATTAAAAGACGTTCCTAAAACTTTTACATAGGAGGCTTGCGGTAACTCTACAATAAACGCTTTACTGTCATCTCGCTCAATATCGAAAAAGGCTTCACCTTCAAGTTTAACACGTCTTTCGTTTTTATCAAATGATTCAGGGTAAGACAGGGATGAAGCCTTGTTAACAGTAATTTCTGAACCATCAGGTAGGGTTTCTTTTAGAATAGTGTTAGAAGCGGTGATTTGAATAGTATTAATATGATTTTTGTCCCAAAAGGTATAAACTGTAAACAAAATAGCAATCATAGCGGCCGCTCCTATAAAATAACGTAAAGGAGATGATTTTTTACCAATCGGAATAACTTTAGTCTCTTTTTCAATTGTGATTTGATTCAACACGTTCTGCCAGGCCTTCTCAGTATTTACAGTAACAGGTTGAGGTTTAATTTCACCAGAAATCTCCCAAACTTTTTTCAGTTCATTAAAACGGTTCTGATTAGCGTCTGACAATAGTAACCAACTCTCAACTTTTGCCATATCAGCAGTCGATAGTTCAATGTTAATGTAAGCCATTAATACTGATTCGTTGATCTCTATGTTGTGTTTATCTGTCATTTACTATTTAAACATTAAAAACATAAAGGCTAAAATAATCAAGTAATCTGATAGTTCAAGCTTTAAAAATTTAATGGCACTCCCCATTTGATTTTCTACTGTTTTTACGCTGATTTTTAATTTTTCAGCAATTTCTTTATACTTTAATCCTTCGTACCTGCTCATGATAAAAATTCGACGACGACTTTCTGGCAATTGTTCAATTGTCTGTCTGATTTTTGCGTCCAATTCATTGGCTTGATACTCATCATCAACTGAATATTTTGATTCCTCCATCTCTCTCTGATTATACGCCTTATATTCTTCTCTAATTTTGATGTGCTTTAGTTGATTATAGCAGGCATTTCTTATTGAAGTAAAAAGATAAGAGCGAGGGGAACTTGTAATATTTAGTTCTGTTCTACTTTCCCAAAATTTGACAAAAAAACCTTGTACAATTTCTTCTGCAGCATCTATATCCTCTAGGAATTTATTAGCAAACCCGCATAGTTCAGAATAGTGTGCCTTAAATAGTGACTCATATTCAGCAAGACTTATAATCGATTGTTCTCCCAAAGCAATTACAAAGATAAATAATTATCTGCTTGAAAAATAAATGTCATCATTCCCTATCCTATTTTTTTAGCCTAAAAATGTCTTAAACTCCCTGATCCTGAAATATTAGAATTTACTGCAGGCTGACCTTTGTATAGGACATCTCCGCTGCCTGAAATTTTAACATCTAACTCATCAACTGCGTGTATTTTGCAATTCCCAGAACCTGCAATTGAAATCGTTGAATGATATACTGGCAAATCAAAGGCACTTATATCACCCGAGCCACTTATTTTAATTTTTTGTGTACTTGCAGTGTCAATGCCAAACAATGCCATGTCACCAGATCCTGAAATAGAAATATCTATATCATCAACATCAAGACTATCGAATCTAAAGTCACCACTGCCACTAACTGATAATTCTAGGTTATTAGCAACAAATAATCCTTTCGCTTCAACATTCCCACTGCCTGAAATGGCAAACCGACTAATGTCTGGTGCGCTGATATAAATGTGAATCGGATTGCCTCCACGTAAACAGGTGTTGTTTTTACGTTTTATTTTTAATTTTGAATTCACAACTTCTGTTTCTATAATTGACATTAAATTTTCGCTAGCTTTAATTTCCACTGAATAGTCATCAGATTGAATAAAGTGAATATCAGCTGAAGTAGCTAATGATATTTGAGAAAATTCTGTCAAATCTCTTTGTTCGGTAATAATATTTCCATCTCCTTTAAAGCAAAAGCCACTTTTTTTGCAAGATGAGAAGCTTGTAACTGCAATTGCTACTATAAGTCCTAATTTTAATGTTTTCATGATAATAATGTTTACTTGTTTTATTATATGACAAGCAAGAATTACTTTACCCCTATTGAATTTCAAAAAAAAGTTTTTTATTTTTGAATTGCTGTGATTACAGGTATATAGAAAGATTGAATTATAATTTCTAGCAAGAATGTTTAGGGTTTTTGATGATTTGAATAAAAGGTTGATCTATTTAAATCTTTTTAAGATTTAGTATTGAAATTAAGGACTATTTCAATTTAAACTGATTAAATTTGGATTGACCTCAACAAATTTATGATTGATTTAAAAGTATACAATAATTTATCTCCAACTAAAGGAAGAGTTCTGATTACCGAGCCTTTTCTTGAGGATGACTATTTTGAAAGGTCGATTATATTGCTTTGTGAACATAATGAAGAGGGATCTTTCGGATTTGTCATAAACAATTACACAGAACTTAAAATTCAAGACATTGTCGAGTTTCCAGAGTTTGAGACTAAAATTTCAACTGGCGGGCCTGTTAGTGAAAAGCATTTATACTTTGTCCATACGCTCGGTGAAGAGATAGATGATAGCATTCATGTTATTGATAATATTTACATGGGTGGAGATTTTGAACAGGTTAAGGATAAAATTAAACTAGGATTGATTAAGTCAAATCAAATAAGATTTTTTATAGGTTATTCAGGCTGGATTAAAAATCAACTTGAGGGAGAATTAAAACAAAACTCGTGGTTAGTATCTGAAATACTTGATATTGATAAATTAATGGATGTTAATTATGATACTATCTGGGAAGATTATATGAGAAATCAGGGTGGGAAATATAAAGCTTTTGCTCAGTTCCCCACCAATCATAAACTAAATTAATTAGTCGTAAGCTTCAATTAAATAGGTCTTAATGTATTGCTCAGTTCGTTCCCTATTTTCAGGGATAGACATAAAATGTTCTAATTGAGGATAGATGTCAACATGGAAAAACGAGACTAGGATATAACAATCAAAATAACCCTCTTTCATCATTTTCTGACCAAACCTTAAGTATTCAGGCAAATCATCTTCATGCTCTTCAATAAATCTTCTCCATGAGTAAACTTCAAGATAACTATCTTCTGTTTGTCCGTTGGGTTCAATAATACCATCTTCATTACAAAATTTACTGATTTCATCTTTTGCTTCTCGGTAGGTGCTGAATAAACCATAAATATCACCTTGTTCATCATTTTCAATAGAGTTAGCGTAAAAAGTTTTGGTAATTTTATGTTCATTCATATATTTATTTTCTTGCTTTAGCGCTATTTGGTATCTATTTTTAATAGAATTACTGGGGTAAACCATCATGGCTTTTATGCACTCTTCTTTGGCTCTAACATAGAGTTCTTTGTCAAGTAAAGCATCAATTAAATATTTTCGTGGCTCTAACAAATTTGGCTGTATTTCAATGGCCTTATTAAAATAAACTATGGCGCTGTCATATTGTTCATCTGACCAAAAAGCATCACCTAGGTAAACCATAGCCTTATAATAGTCAGGCTGTTCCTCAATGGCTTTATGATAGTTTAGCTCTGCTAGTTCATAATCACCTTTTTGAAAGAATTCTTTAGCTTCTTCAAAATAAGCTTCTGCCTTTTCACTAACTAAGGTATCAGGTTCAAAATCAATTAACATTCTTCTGAGGTACATGTCAGCAGATTGAGAAGTGGACATAATTGTTGCTTGCCTACAAATATAAATAAATTCATTTTCAACGCCCTCAATAAGCAAATCCTTGAAGGCTTGAGCTGATGAATCTGGATCATCAACATCATCACTTTCAATTGTGATTTCCATTTCCTCGTAAAGCGACTTCAACTGAAGATAATTTTTATGTCGCATGATAACTAAAGTTTCCCAAGATCTATAACTTGGAAAACCACTATTGGCATTCATGTATTTTTCTAGCTTAGCTATTCCTTTGCTATAATCTTTATTAAAAGATTTGATACTTTTATCAATTTGTTTATTCGTTTGGGCAAGGGAAGTTGCAGTTAGTATTCCGACCAATGCTAGTAGTAGTAATTTTTTCATTCTGTCCATTTTCTAATCAATAAATTCACAATTTTCCTAACAGAGTCATTACTATACTCTTTCGTTCTGTATTTACCTATCCACATAATGCCATCAATCGCGTTTGTTAAGAATAATTCATCTGCGGTTAAAAGGTTTTGAGGTGTTATAATGCACTCATAAACTTTGATGTCATTTGCAATTGCCAAATTAATAACTTGCATTCTCATGGTTCCACCTAAACATCCTGAGTCTAGTGCAGGAGTATACAAAACACCATTGCTGACAATAAATAAATTGGCACTACTAGATTCTATAATCCCTAATTTATCATTTTGTAACAGTACATCATCCAAATTATTTGCTTTTGCATAGAGTTTAGCCATAACATATATGAGGCCATTTTTTGTTTTATAGTTTGATAAGTATGTAATGTTCTTTTTAATATCGTTGTATAAGTCAACTTTGTATCCCGCTTCATTCAGCTGAAAATTGTTATTCGCTAATGGATATGCTTCAATAAAATAATCTACATCATTTGTTCGAGGTAAATAAGTCCCACCAGGTTTCCTATCAATCGAAAAACGCACTTTTCCACCAGCTTTTATGTCATTTGATTCAACCAATTTTTCAATCTCTTGCAAAACAGAATCTTGTGTAAAATTGATAGGAGGGTTCATTTTCAACACTTTAAAAGTGTTTTTTATCCGTTTGTAATGATTCTCAAAATTAATTATCCGTCCGTTAATAATTCTGATGCTTTCAAAAAAACCATCTCCATACAAATGCCCCCTGTTACCTGCCTTGATGGCATAAGATTCAGTTGGTATTAATACCCCGTTATTATTGACGTACCTAGAATTCATTAAAAGATCGAATTGAAGAATTTAATGTAGTAATTATAATCTAATAAAGCAATATATACTAAACCAAATATGGCTCCGCTAATGTGTGCATCATGACCAATATTAGTACCACCACGTTTAGATAAATAATATTCTGATATCAGTAACAGCGGCCCAAAGACATAGGCTGGAAGACTTATTCCAGGCAAAATTATGATGCCAAGTTCAGCTGTTGGATTAATGATCATATAGGCAAATACGATTCCTGATACAGCACCTGATGCACCAAGTGCATTATAATGTGGGTTATCTTGATGCTTGTAAACTGTGTAAATTGAGGAAAATAATAAACCGCCAACGTATAATAAAAAAAAGTAAAAATAACCTTGGAATCCATATGTAGCAACTAGAGTAGGTTCTACAGAATTGTATACCGTACCAAACCCAGGTATTTCATGCCCCTGAACACCGAACATAAAAAGGACGTAAAGGTTGAACAGTAAATGCACAAAATCGGCATGGATAAAGCCATGGCTAAACATACGGTACCACTTTTTATGGTGAACGATATCATATGGATTTAATAACATTCTTGACATCAAATCCTGCCTATCAAAAGCCAGATAAGATACTAGGGCGGTAATGACTATAATGCCGTAGGTTAAATACATTTAATAAATTATAGTTGTTTAATAAAATTATTCAAACTAATATTGTCCTAGCGATTTACAATTGAAATGCGGGGACAAATATTGAAATATAGATTATTTATACTGTTTAGTGCCGTAATAGTTACAATTTCTTCTTGTAAATCAGGTCAAGAGCTTGAAGCGGATGTCAAGGCTAAACTGTCTGCCTCAATTAAGGCTCAGTTGAATGAAGATAAATGGATTGGTAATGAGCGAGATACTGTAATCAGTGTAGTGTTAACAAAGGCTTATTATGATCAAATTGCCTATGAACCAATCTGGATTAATGATTCAAGTTTAAATAGTCAAGGGGAGCATTTGTACCAACTTATTGGAGAAGCAAGAAAATACGGTTTACTTCCTGAATTTTACAATTACAGCCTGATTACAAATGCGTTACCAGATTCATTGATTCAAGCTGAAGTGTTATTGACTAACGCATTTTATCTCATGTCAACCCACTTAAATAGCGGCTTTATAAATAAAAGGAATAATCAGATGGATTGGATGAAAGACTCTTTAGATTTTAGCCATGAAACGATATTAGTCAATGTAAGATCGGGAGAATCTGTTCGGGACCAAATGCTTGCTTTACAACCAGGTTTTTGGGAATATCAGCAGTTGCAGAAAGGGTTAGTAAATTACCTTGAAAATTATGATTTGGATACCATCCAATATGAAATTCCATCCCTTAAAGAAGATTCAGCAAAATGTTACCAAGCAACTAAAAAAGCATTGTTAGGTCATTTTTTTATCAGTGAAGAGGAAGCAGCAAATGATTCAATATTTATTGAAAAATTAAAGGCATTCCAAACAAAACATGGATTAAAACCAGATGCTGTTGTCGGTAGGTGGACAAGTCATGTCCTAAATAGAAGTAATGAGGATCGTTTTTTGCAAGCGGCATTAAGCCTCGAGAAATGGCGTTGGAGGGTAAAAGATACAATTCCGACACGAAGAATTTGGGTTAATATTCCGTCCTATACATTAAAAATTATTGACCAAGAACAGGTAGTGAGACAACATAGAGTAGTAGTTGGAGCATTTGCAACACAAACGCCTGAATTTCATGCTAGTTTAAAACGAATGGTAACTAATCCATTTTGGCATGTTCCATATTCTATTGCTTCAACCGAAATATTATACGGAATAAAAAAAGATACAGCCTACCTTAAATCAAAAGGATATAAAATTTTTAGAGATGGAGAAGAAGTAGATGCACAGACAGTTGATTGGACAGAAGTAGGAGCCAGGAATTTTAAATACCATGTGAGACAGAATGGTGGTGGAGGCAATAGTTTAGGACGAATTAAGTTTTTATTCCCTAATCAACATGCTGTATTTATTCACGACACACCATCAAAATATCTATTCTGGAATGATATGAGAGCATATTCTCACGGCTGTGTGAGACTACATGAACCTTTTGAATTAGCAAAATCTATTCTTGAAATTGATAAGAGTATGATTGTATCAGATACATTAGATAGCATTGTTGCAAGAGGGGCGCAACGGGTAATTGAATTGAATAAGCCTATTGAAGTTTATATTGATTATTTCTCTGCAGTTGGAGATAGTTCAGGTCAAATTATTTTTTATCCGGATGTCTATGGTAGGGATGAAAAATTCATTTCCTTAATCAAGAAAAATATAAAGTAAGCATGATCACTCCTAAAGTGGCTAAAAAGCCACATGAATTCATAGAACATGATAATAAAAGAGTAGACTCGTATTATTGGCTTAGAGATAAAACCAATCCAGAAGTGATTGATTACCTCAATAGAGAAAACGATTATACCAAATCAGCCTTAGCGGGAACATCAAAATTTCAAGATGATCTTTTTAAGGAAATGAAAGGTCGAATCAAGGAGGATGATTCTTCAGTACCATTCTTGAAAAATGGTTATTGGTACTATACAAGATATGAAGAAGGAAGTGAATATGCAATTTACGCTCGTAAAAAGGAAAATTTAGAAGCAGGAGAAGAAGTCTTATTAGATGAAAATGAATTGGCAAAACCATATGATTTTTACGAAATAGAATCATTTGCAATTAGTGAGGATAATAAGTGGCTTGCCTTTGCAGAAGACATCTCTGGAAGGAGGCAGTATCAAATTAAAATCAAACAATTGGAAACGGGATCTGTTTTACATGATGTAATAGAAAATACATCTGGTGATATTGCGTGGCATTCAGACAATTTGCATTTTTTTTATACTTTAAAAGATAAAAAAACCTTAAGGCCATTTCAGATCAAAAAGCATAGAATTAATACGCCAGAAGATAATGATGAGGTCATATATAATGAAAATGATGAAGCTTTTATTGCAGGGGTTTCAAAGGAAAAAAATGGACAATTTATTTTTATTGGCTCTTGGAGCACTTTGACGACAGAATATCATCTTTTGGATATGGAGTCTGATCATCAGAAGTTTGAGGTATTTTATCCAAGGGTAGAAAAGCTAGAATATTATCCAGAAGCATCTGAAAATGGATTTTATATCAAACATAATTCTGGGGCAAAAAATTTTATGTTGAGTTATTGCAAATTCAATAACCGTGATAAATTAGAGTGGCAGACTATACAAATTCATGATCCTAATATTTTAATTGAGGATTTTGAAGTTTTCGAAGCGCATCTGGTTGTTCAAGAGAAAAAAAACGGCCTAACACAACTAAGGGTCTATGATTTTGAACATAATTCTTCAAAATTAATTCCGCCTAAGGAAGAGGCATTTACTTTGTATTTAGATCATAATCCAAACTATCATACAAAGATTGTCAGAATTAAGTATAGTTCTCTAACAACACCAACATCAGTTATTGATATTGATTTAGTGAATTTTAACGAAACTTTAAAAAAACAGCAAAAAGTCATTGGTAAATTTAAACCTCAAGATTATCAATCTGAAAGAATTTGGGCAGAGGCAAATGATGGTACTCAAGTTCCAGTCTCATTGGTGTACAAAAAAGATTGTTTTAAAAAAGATGGGTCAAATCCAATATTACTGTATGGCTATGGCTCTTATGGTGTCACTATTGATCCCTATTTTAGTTCTGTGAGGTTAAGCTTGTTGGATCGTGGATTTGTATTCGCTATAGCACACATTCGCGGAAGTGAGTATTTAGGAACCCATTGGTACGAAGATGGGAAGTTCTTAAAAAAGAAAAATACGTTTACAGATTTTATTAAATGTGCTGAAATTTTGGTTAGCGAAAAATATGGAAATAAAGATAAACTGTTTGCAATGGGCGGCAGCGCAGGTGGTTTATTAATGGGTGCAATTGTTAATATGAGACCGGAAATGTGGGCAGGCATAGTCTCTAATGTTCCTTTCGTTGATGTTGTTACAACAATGATGGATGATTCTATTCCGTTAACAACTGGAGAATATGAGGAGTGGGGCAACCCTAATGATAAGTCTTATTATTCCTACATGTTGTCATACTCACCATACGACAACATTGAAACAAAGGCTTATCCGCCAATGTTAATTACAAGCGGATTGCACGATTCTCAAGTGCAGTATTGGGAGCCTACAAAATATGTTGCTAAACTAAGAGAATTGAAAACAGATGATAATCTGCTTTTACTTCACACTAATATGGAGGCAGGACACGGAGGTGTTTCTGGCAGGTTTGAAGCATTGAAGGAAATTGCATTAGAGTATGCTTTTATCTTGCTACAACTAAATATAAAGGCATAAAAAAACAGAAGCACTATGCTTCTGTTTTTAATAAATTTCAGTTTACTGTAATGCGCAGTCTACATCAACCGTATTAGTACCATCATCATAATTAGCATTTAATGCGCTACATTTTGTTTCAGCGTCTCCTTTAGAAACATTGACAAATGTCGTGTCAGTAGTTATTGATAAAGTTATTAATCCTGTTGTAGAAGTAGTGCATTCACAAACTCTATCTTTTGCGCATGAAGTCATTGCGGTAATACCGGCAAAAACCATTGACATTAGTAATACTTTTTTCATAATTTCTTTTATTTCAAATATAGTAAACTTTCTGATATTGATGTATAGATGAATGTTAAACGTGAAAAATATTAGTTCAAAGTTATAGTTTATAAGAATGAATGAAAAATAATTAAAATTTTGACAGTACTTCATTCAATTCATAAACAGGTAACCCCATGACATTAAAATATGAACCTTCTATTCTAGGGATTCCAATGTAACCAATCCATTCTTGAATGCCATAAGATCCTGCCTTGTCATAAGGTTGGTAGGTTTTAATGTAGTATTCAATTTCTGTTTCAGTTAATGTTTTAAACTCGACTTTCGTTGATGCTGAGAAGGTAATTAGTTTTTCTGAACTTCTAACAGTAACCCCAGTAATTACTTCATGCGATTGACCAGATAAAGTATTGATCATCTTAAAGGCTTCTTCTGAATTATAAGGTTTTTCTAAAACTAGATTATTTGAAACTACTATTGTATCTGCAGTAATTAAAATGACATCTACATCCATTACATCATCAAAGGCGGCGGCTTTTTTTTCTGATAAAAATTCAGCTATTTTTCGAGTTGCTATATGATTAGGATAAGATTCATCAACGGCTTTAGTAATGATCTCAAAAGGAATATCTAAACCCTTCAATAATTCTTGTCTACGAGGAGATTTTGAGGCCAGTATAACCCGTTTACCTTTTAAAATTTCAGAAAGCATAAAATGAGCAATTCAAATTAGTTTTAAATAAAAAGCAAAGTTAATAAACCAAAAAGAATGGTAACCTTAATCATATTAGAAGCCAGTTTATAGAATTTTTTCTTATTGTTTTTAGATATAATGAATAAGACTACAGCCATAATTAAAGAAGTAATTATCAAGGTTGGCATGAAGAGACTTTGCATTACCATTTGATTAGTATTTAAATCGTCAGAAGCTGCTACAAAATAATAGTAAAACCCTATGAGACCAAATAGGAAAATTGAAATTAAACCGATAAGATATTTGGTTTTTCTTATGCCATACTGAATTGGAAAGGTCTTTGCGCCTAGCCTTAAGTCTCCTCGAATATCCATAATGTCCTTGATCAATTCTCGGATTAAATTCATCAATAATGCTAAAAGTGAAACAATAAAAATAGCAATGTTATAAGATTCAAAAAGATGGGTTTCAGAAGTATAATTAAGAATTAAAACATAAAAAGGGACTGCACCTAACAGGAAGGCAACAATTAAATTGCCAGAAAATGGTCGTCTTTTATAATAAGTAGAATAAAACCATAGTAAATTGATGGAGCTAAAAGCGGAAATAGGCACCCAAATATTTTCTACTATATAGCCAATATATAATGAAAGAAGAAAGCCAAGTAAATTAAAACTCCAATGCCAGACCATTGCCCACCTTCTTTTGATGTAAGGACCAATAATTAGGCGAGAGGGTTTATTAATTCTGTCTGCCTTAACATCAAAATAATCGTTTATGATATTGCCAGCCGCAGCAATCAAAATAGTTGATAGTACTAATAAATTGAATGTAGGGACAAATACTTCAGCGCTAGTTTCTGAATCCACTTGCTGTTTCACAAAATATTGAACTAATACCATGGTCAGACCTATAACCAACAAGTTTAGAAATCGGATGAGCCTGAAAAAATGATAAATTCTAATCATACTTATAATGATTTAACGACATAAACAGTTCGTCTATTTTGTTGATGGGCATCTTTTTGAATTTCAATTGGCAAACTATTGATATAAGTTTCTGTTAATTCCGCGGATTTACCACTGGCATCAGTACTAAAAGATGGCTTAGTCTCACCATAACCTTTAAATGATAATCTTGATTCTTGAATACCTTTACTTATTAGGTAATCCATTACTGATTTAGCACGGTTTGTAGATAATGTCATGTTGTGATCAGCGTCACCTTGTGCATCTGTGTGTCCTTGTAATTCAATAACGAGATTTTGATGATTATTTAAATGGGCGACTAATAAATCAAGTTCTATGTAAGACTTTGGCCTCAGTTGATAAGAATCTACATCAAAAAATACATTCTGTAACACATTTTCTGCGGTCAGGTTATCTAATGGAACCATAGGTACATCTTGATGATAAGGTTCAGACGAATTTTCCTGACTAATCAAATTGAAGTTAACAGAATAAGGTTGATAGCCATTTTTGTTTACTGACAAAGCATATTCTTTATTGACTGGCAGAGTGACTAAAAACTCACCTGTTTGGGGATCTGATCTGGAAAAAATGATTTCCTTTCCAGTATCCAGATCCAAAAGACTAAATTCGGCTTCCAATTTTTTTTGATTGGTCTTGTCATATACTAGGCCTGTCATGTAAATTGTTTTTGTGGGTTGAATTTGTTTAGGCATTTCAAATCCATAAAGATCAGATTTTCCAAATCCGCCAGGTCGATCAGAAGCAAAAACGGCATATTGTCCATTTGAAAATACTAATAACGACGTTTCATCATTTTCAGTGTTAATTGGGTAGCCAAGGTTTTTAGGCCTGCTCCATCTTCCGTCTGGTTGAATTTGTGTCATATACAAATCGTAACCACCCATGCCTATATGTCCATTAGAACCAAAGTAAAGTGTTTTCCCATCTGGATGAATAAAAACGGAAGATTCTGATTGAGGGGTATTAATATAATCTGGAAGTTTTGTAGCGGCGCTCCATGTACCATCAGTATTTAATTTAGACATATAAATATCTCCATTTCTTTTTTGTCTTCCACGTGAAGGTCGTATAGTTCCGCGTATAAAATATAATGTTTTTCCGTCTGAAGACAATGAAGGTTGGGTTTCCCAAGCTCTTGAATTGACTTCTCCCGGAAGGTTAATAGGATCAGTCCAACTGTTCCCGATTTTTTCAGTAATAAATAAATCACAACTGCCATAACCTCTTCTATTATTACCATAATACCCTCTTTCGTCGGCACATCCTACAAAGATTAGAGTTCTACCATCAGGGGCAAAGGTTGGAGCCCCTTCATTATTTGGTGTATTAATATTTTTTGGCATTGGCTCGCCTAATTGCCAAATTGAATTTTCAAATGCACTTATGAAAAAATCTTCCTGTCCTCTGCCAGTTTGAGATTGAATATCAATTTCTCGTGTAAATAAAAGTTCAGTTTGATCAACTGTTAAGGTTGTAAAGTATTCAGAAAATGAAGTGTTTACGCCTTCTCCTAAGTTTTTTGGATTAAATGGAAGTGGAGAAGACATAGCTTGTACAGCAAATTCACAATTCAGAATAATCCAGTCAATTTCATCAAACATTTCACGGTTTGCGCCAGGAATAGTTTTATAATGTTTGGCGTGCACCAAGGCATCTTGATAATTTGCTGTAATCCATTCAAGGTTAGCTAGATCGGCGTAGATATATCCCGTTCTGGAGTATCTTGGATTAATCTCCAGGGTTTTTTTGTATGCTGTTACTGCCGTATTATATTGTCCAATATTAGTAGCATAATCACCCTTTAATAAATAGGCTTCGATAAAATTAGGGTCTTTGGATATTGCTTTGTCACATAGAGCAATAGCGCCTTTGTAATTTGGTAAACCAGTTTCAGGATCTCTTTCTTTTCCAATAATTTCCCTAGATTGTTCAACATATTTAATCGCTTTCTTACTTTTTGTCGACCATCTATTTTGAGAAAAACTGCTTATAGTGAACGCTAAAATAAAGCTAATACTTAATATAAATTTCATGTATAATATATTGTCTGGTTTAATACAAGGTAATCCAAATTCATACCAACTTTGTAGAAATATAATTTATTTGTAACAAAAAGGTACATATATGTAAATGCTCAATAAATATACTATAAAAAAGAAGATTGAATTGAAATTATCTTACATCAAGAATTTTATGGGTTTGTAATGAGATGTTCCAATCAATATTCAATTTTACAAAATCTACAATTTTAGGTAGCATTTCACTTTGTTTATCCCATTCTGGCTGAATATATAATTGGCAAGCCATATTGACCTTTTCGCTCAATTCAATAGCCCATTTAAAATCATGATTATTGAAGGCGATCATTTTTAACTCATTAGCTAATGTGAAATTTTCTTCTAACGGTAGTTTAAACTTTTTAGGAGATAAACAAACCCAATCAATAGAACCAGTAATAGGGTATGCGCCTGAAGTTTCAATGGCTATTTCAACTTCAATTTCAATTAATGCATCAGTTAATGGTTTCAAGTCATACATTGCAGGCTCACCACCAGTAATGACTACAAAGTCAGTTCCTGATTGACGAACATTTGAGATGATATCATTTATTTTTACTAATTTATGAATAGAAGCATCCCAGCTTTCTTTAACATCACACCAAACGCAACCGACATCACAACCGGCAAATCGAATGAAGTATGCTGCTCTTCCAGAATGAAAACCTTCACCTTGAATAGAATAAAACTCTTCCATCAAAGGGATTTCAATGTTTTTATCAAATGCTTTATCCATCTAATTTTACTTTTTCCATAGCGTTAATATTTTTGACATCAATTACAATATCACCATTATCGTTAGGTGAAAATATAGGCTTAAATTTTCTACCCCATAATATCTCACTATTGTCGTATGATCTCCTTGCATTGACGGTTTGACTAAAAACTTCATCAAAACCACTCACTAAAACAAGAACTTCAATACTTGAAGACAAAATATCTTCTTTGCTTTTTTCAAATAAAGGACTTGATTCATCAATTGGGTGAACTACGGTCCATGTAAGTGGTAATAAGTTTAGTTCGGATATTTCTAGCGGGAGTTGATAATAACGTTTAGTGATCTGACCACCCTTAGTTTTGTGATCCTGAACAAGTATCATTTTAACTTTAACATCTAGTAACACATTATCTCTTGTATTGACAAGTTTAAATTGAAGACTTTTTCCACCTCGGTATGGTGAGATAATAGCTTGACTACTAAATTTTAATTTTGAATTTGGTTTTGAAAATCGACCATAAAGCAGACCAGTAGCTAAAGAAAATGATAAGAAACCGACAAAAGCCTCAATGGATGAAACCATCTGAGCTGGCCAACCACTTGGTGACATTACGCCGTATCCAACAGTCGTAAACGTTTGCACTGAAAAATAATAAGCTTGCATAAATGAAGAACCTTTTTCAGGATTTATCCCTTCGATATGTTCAAACCCAATACACCAGTATAGAATTGTGAATAATAGATTCAGAATCACATAAAAAAGAAATAAAATACCAAAAAAATTCAGCCAAGATTTTTCAGTCAGATATTTGTAAGCATCTCGCCATTTGATAGATGCGCCTTTCCGAATTACATTATAAGATCCATCAGAATTAACAATTCGTTTCGTTTTTGCTTTATAGCTGCTGCTAAAGCCAGTATCTTTTAATTCAGTTGACATTTAATGCGTATTCGTAAAGTTAGATTTAACGCAAATAATAAAGTCCGATTTTTTTAAATGTTGAGCCTCAAGAGCATTAATGTCATCTTGACTAACTGTTGTAATTGAGCCAATCTTTTTACTTTCAACTTTTTGTTTTAAATAATAAATGATGCCTTCATAATTATCTGAATGGTAAGAGCCGTTGTAGTGTAAAAAAGTGGTTTGAGGATTCGAATTCTTTAAAATAAAATGAGCCATAGTTGCATCTTTGATGGCTTGAGCTGTTGCCATTTCTATTCCTCCATGAGGCATTTTTAACATTTCTTCATAACAATTGATTGTAGAATCAAATTCAAATGTGCTTAAAGGTACTATATAGGATTTGGCTAAGTCTGATAGTTGATCTAAAGATTTTAGACCTTTTTTATACACCATGTTGGCATAACGTCGTGGAATATTTGTTGCGACAAACTTGAGTTGGTTTTCTTTTGCAAATTCAACCAAAGGTCTGTAGTCCGTATTGTAATTTGGCCATAAACGCATTTCTTGCTGATAATTTTTAGATGATATTAAACCGTTTAGGTACTCATCTAATATAAACTGATTGTCGGCTTCAAACATTTCTGCGCCTAAAACCAGCTTTTTATTTTTCAAGGTATATAACCGCTGAGTTAATTCTAACTGTAGCCAGTGCGACACAGCATTATTATGGTATTCACCAAAAAAAATATATTGTTTTTCGGCTAAAGCTTTAACCGCCTTAGAGAAAGAGATTACACGTCCTTCTGAAGTATATACTTTATAGGGTAAATCCTTGGATTTCGCTTGAGAAATCCCTGTTATTAACAAACAGAATATGATTAAAAATAATCTCATACTTTTTTATTTTCAAAGCTAATGATAATTTTCTTTTTGTTTTAAAACTGAAATTAGAATTCAATAAAAAAGCACCTTCAATTAAAAAGGTGCTCTTTTGATTAAGTAACTAGTTTATTTATTTTGCTTTGACGAATTCAGCATTTAAAGTAATATTAACATCATTTGAAACAGCGCCTTGAACACCACTTACACCAAAATCCGTTCGATCTATCATTGCAGTTGCGGTAAAACCTGCTCGTGTGTTTCCATATGGGTCTGTAATGATTCCACCTAACATTACCTTAAAAGTAACAGCTTTAGTCACACCTTTCATAGTCATATTACCTTTCAATTCATAAACCTTGTCAGATGATTTAGTAAACGAAGTGCTTTCAAAAGTGATTTTGTCATACTTTGCAGTATGAAAGAATTCTTCCGAATTAAGATGACCATCTCGGTCTTCATTTGAAGTTGTGATACTCTTTGCGTTAATTGAAAAGGTGATTTTTGCATCAGTAAGGTCTTCCTTTGAGGCTGTAAAACTTCCCTTATAGTCAGCAAATGACCCAACAAAATTTGAAATTCCAAAATGTGTTACGGCAAAATTTAAACTGGAATGAGAGGCATCAAGATTCCAAGTTGTTTGTCCAAATAGGGATGTGCTTGCAAGTAGTAGTGTAGCAAGAAATAAATTTTTCATAGTTTGTTATTTTTATAATTTGAATACAAAGTTCAGACTAAAAATGAAAACAAAGGTTAACCTAGGTTAATAAATTATGAATATGCTTTTTTCTTGATCCGGCTTAAAGATTGAGGTTTGACGCCTATATAAGATGCGATTATTTTTTGCGGAACCCTCTGAATTAAATCAGGATGATCTTTCATGATTTTAAAATATCTTTCTTCTGCAGTTTCTAGATCGGTAACTGCAGTGGTTACCAGTAAATGGTAATAGGCATTTTGAATTAATATTCTAAAATATCTTTCAAGAGCTGGAATGGTTTCGCAGGCATTTTTAAAGTTGACAAAAGATAAAACCAATAGTTTGGAATCCTCAAGAGCTTCTAGATTAAAATTAGAATACTGATTCTCGTTATGGCCAGAGATATCTCCAGCCCAATAATTTTCTTTTGCAATTTGTATAACCTTTTCTTCTCCCTTGCTACCAATATGGTAATTATATAACAGTCCAGAGTTTACAAAATACATGCTTAAGGGACGTTCACCTTGTGAAAATAATTTGGTTCTCTTTTTGACATTCTTAACTACAAAATAACTTGAAAGACGAATTAAATCATCATCAGAAATGGTAATTATTTTTCTGATATTATCATTTAATAAATCAAACATATTAGAGGTGTAGATTAATTATTTCAGTACAAATAGACATTAAGTTAAGCTTGGCAACTTCAATTTGTTGTGGAACTATACTTTGTTCAGACATACCAGGAGTTGTATTGACTTCTATAACAAATATTTCTTGCTCTTTTGTTACCATAAAATCAATTCTTGCAATTCCAGTTAATCCAATCCTTTTATATATTTTTTTGGCATTTGCTTGTATTCTATCAGCTAAATTAGCGTTAATCTCTGCTGGTGTAACTTCACTTGAACGCCCGTTGTATTTAGCATCAAAATCGAAGAAATCATTATCCGACAAAATTTCTGTAAGTGGTAAAGCAATAATTTCTTTGCCATTCCAGTATAAACCACATGTGATTTCTCTTCCATTAATACATGATTCTATTACAACTTCGCGTCCTTCATCAAATGCTTTAGCAATCGCTTCTGGCATTTCCATCAAGTTATTTACTTTTGAAATCCCAAAACTTGACCCACCATCATTAGGTTTAACGAAACATGGGAACCCAAGTTCATCAGCGATTTCAATTGGTTTTGCATCTTCTGGATTTCTTAATAAAATCGCTTTGGCAGTAGAAATTCCAAAATCCCTTAGAAAGCTATTGCAAGCCCATTTATTAAATGTTAAGGCTGAGGCCAAACATCCAGAATTGATATATGGTAAATTAATCATATCAAAATAGGCTTGTAGTTTCCCATCTTCTCCTGGTGTTCCATGAATAGTAATAAAACCTAGATCGAAATGATGTTCTTCATTGTTTAGAATGTACGTGAATTTATTTTTATCAATTGGGGTTACACCACCTCGAATATGAGCATGCCAACTTTTTTCTGTAATTTCAACTAGAATTGGTTCAAAGCGCTCTGCGTCTATATTGGCATAAATGGTTGCAGCACTTTTTTCCGAAATAACTACTTCACTTGAATAACCACCATATATAATTGCAATCTTTTTCTTCATATCTTAAATTTAAAAAAATGATAAAAATTCGTCCAATGTCATTTTGTATGTATAATCCATTTTCCAGCGCTTAGTAAGCCCGAAAACACCTGCTTTTAATTCTCCTCTGAGATTAAAATCGATTTTCTTTTTTGATAACATGCTCCAAATAGAGGAAAAGCCGCTTTTGATAAATCGGGAAGAATCAGCAACAAGCTTAAAGGCATATGCCGCTTTCGTTTTTCTTTTGATGTTAATTTTATCCAAAACCATCACTTCTCCACAGTCAGAACCAGCTATAGTTAGTTTTAACAATGAGGGTTTAAGCGTTATATTATACCAATTTGGATTGTTAATAATGTAATCAAATGAAATAATCAAACCCTCTTCTCCTTTTAAAACATGAAAGTTTTCCATGGCTAAATATTCAAGATCTTTATACCAAAATGACGCTCTTGCCTGAAAGAAGCAAGTCAATGAAAATAAAAGGAGCAATAAATTCCGCATTAATTATGATTTTAACTGAGCATAATGTTTATAGAATAACGGGATAGTTTCAATCCCTTTATTGAAATTGTAAATACCATAATGCTCATTTGGAGAATGAATGGCATCAGAATCCAACCCAAAACCTAATAAAATAGTTTTTAACCCTAATACCTCTTCAAACATGGCAACGATTGGTATTGAACCACCACTTCTTAATGGAATTGGTTTTTTTCCAAAACTTTCATCAAGTGCCAAACTTGCTGCTTTGTATTCAATCGAATTAATTTCTGTAACAGATGGTTGTCCACCATGATGTGGCGTTACTTTTACAGTGGTACCCTTTGGTGCGATAGATTCAAAGTGAGATTTGAAAATTTCAGTAATTTTTTCTGGACTTTGATTAGGGACTAATCGCATAGAAATTTTGGCATAAGCCTTTGATGCAATAACTGTTTTAGCCCCTTCACCTGTATATCCACCCCAAATACCATTAACATCAAGTGTAGGTCTGATTGACCCTCTTTCAGGTGTCGTATAGCCTGCTTCACCATAAGTTGAAGCTATATCCAATGCTTTACAATAATCAGATTCCGAGAAAGGTGCCTTAGCCATTTCTGCACGCTCTTCATCAGAAAGTTCGACAACATTGTCATAAAATTCAGGAATAGTGATGTGGTTATTCTCATCATGAAGACTAGCTATCATTTTTGTAAGGATGTTAATTGGGTTAGCTACTGCACCCCCGTACAACCCTGAGTGCAAGTCTCGGTTTGGCCCAGTTACTTCAACTTCAACATAGCTTAACCCACGAAGCCCAGTTGTAATTGAAGGTGTGTCATTAGCAATCATTCCAGTATCCGAAACTAAAATGACATCAGCTTTAAGTTTTTCAACATTTTCACGAATAAAAGTTTCAAGGTTTGCCGACCCTACTTCTTCCTCACCTTCAATCATCAATTTAACATTGCAAGTCAGTGAATTTGTTTTTAACATGGCTTCCACTGCTTTAATGTGCATATACATTTGACCTTTATCGTCACAAGCTCCTCTTGCAAAAATAGCGCCTTCTGGATGTATATCAGTAGCCTTGACAATTGGCTCAAATGGACCAGAGTCCCATAAGTCAATAGGGTCTGCTGGTTGGACATCATAATGACCATAAACCAAAACAGTTGGTAAATTTGAGTCTACTATTTTTTCGGCATAAACGATAGGGTGACCTGGTGTTGAAATTATTTCAACGGCATCCAAATTTAAACGATTAAATTCGTCTCGTAAAAATTCTGCTGTTTTTTGAACATCAGCTGCATAGGCAGGGTCAGCACTTACAGATGGTATTCTTAATAAAGCCAATAATTCCTCTAAAAAAGTCTTTTGATTATTCTTGATATATTCTATTGCGTCTTTCATATAATTTTTTTACAGTTTCAAATTTACTTAAATGTTTCAATTTTATATTCATAAAAAAAGTAAATTTATGCAACCTTTATAAGTCCGAACTGGTCTTACATATAAAATATCTAGAATGAAATTTATCTATCTAATAGTTTTTTGTTTGCTAACCTTTTCCATTAAAGCACAAGTTGTTGCTACTAATAGTCTAACAGTTGAATGGTATATTCAAAACGTTTTAGCTGGTACTGGAGTGGTTATTAGTAATGTACAGTTCAATGCCGGTCCAGGTAATATTCAAAATGATCAAGTAGGTGAATTCACTGATGCGACCTCATCTATTGGTTTGCCTGCAGGACTATTGTTAGGCTCAGGAGATGTGACAATGGCTTCGCAACCTAATTTGGGTGGAGGTTCTACTTTGGGTGGTGGAACAGGTCCAGGGGTAGACGTTGATTTGGCATCAATTACACCAAATCAGATTAATGATGAATGTATCGTAGAATTCGATTTTGTACCTTCTGGAGATTCAATTATATTTAGTTATGTATTTGCCTCTGAAGAGTATGAAGAATATGTTTGTGGATCTGTAAATGATGCTTTTGGTTTCTTTTTAACTGGTACCAATCCTTCAGGACCGAATTATGTTTCTTCTAATCTTGCCTTAGTGCCAGACCCTTTAAATCCTAGTACATTTACAACAACGCCAGTGTCAATTAATACTGTAAACCCAGGCGTTGCTGGATCAGCTGGTAATGCAACTAATTGTGCAGGTATTGATCCAAATTGGGCCTCATATAATGTTTTTTATGCAGGTGCCAACCCTGGAACCGATTATGAATATGATGGGAGAACTGTGCAACTATTCTGTAAAGCGGCTGTAAACTGCGGAGAAACCTATCATATCAAATTAGCGATTGGAGACGGTGGTGATGGCGCTTTCGATTCAGGTGTTTTTTTAGAGAGTGGTTCGTTTTCATCTCCACAACCAATTGTAAGTATTTTACCTGTTGATGAAAATGGTGACATTATCGAAGATGGCGCTTTGCCAGAAGGGTGTATTGACGCTTCACTACTATTGATTAAACCATATGGTTATACAGATTCAACTTATGTTATGAACCTGACTATTGGAGGTACAGCAATTAATGGAACAGATTATACTAATATAAACACCTCATATACAATTCCAATTGGAGTTGATACGCTTGAAGTTGTCATTGATGCTTTTTTAGATGGAATTGCCGAAGGCACGGAAACTTTAATAATCGGAACATTCTTTGTCTTAACATGTGGAGATACTATAGATATCGTTGATACTTTGCATATCATTGATGTGGCTCCCGATTATAATCTCATTTTACAAGATACAATTTTACAATGCCCTAGAGATTCATTAATGGTGGTAGTATCCTCTGATGGTGGAATCCCAAACATTGATTATGACTGGTACACCATGGGAGTTATTAATGATACAGTGTGGCTTCCAGCAACAACTGTCGGAACAACCTATTACCCTGTTATCGCTACCGACTTTTGTGGCATAATTTCTATTGATTCAATTGCCATTACTTTGATGTCATCAACCCCACCTTCTATTTTCTTTCAAGATGACTTTCTTTCAACATGTGTTGGACAAAATGGGATACTCTTAGATGCTATTGCAGTAACGAATATTTATGATCCTGATAGTTTAACTTACGATTGGAATCCAGGTTCCAGCGATTCATCAAGTATAATCGTATTCCCAATAGCAAGTGATAATTGGTATTATTTAACCGTTTATGATGGCTGTAATACCGTCACAGATTCTGTAAACGTAATGGTTGATGCTGCGGAACTCGATTCTGTTGTTTCTGTTCAGGCAACTGGCTGTATCGGACAAAATGCTACTTTAGGGTCTATTACAGTTTATCCCGCTGATCCAGGTTGGAATTATACACTAATTGGTAATGGCAACACTGTTGGTCCACAGACAAGTAATGTATTTAATAATTTGGAAGGTAATATAACCTATGCCCTTGTAGCAATGGATCCAAATGGTTGCATTGCTGATACAGGTATTTTTGTTGGATTAACAACAACTGCAATAAATGCAACTTTTGTACAGAATAGTTTATCAGATATTAGTTGTTTCGGTGCAGCAGATGGTGCAGCAGAAGTTCAAAATATTAGTGGTGGAGTGAATATGCCGACCCCAGGTCCATTTACTGTTCTATGGTCACATTTTGCTGGTCCAACAATAACAAACGGAGGAATAAGCCTTGGTGGTGGAGACGCAGTAAATACATTAATTGGAGGGAATTGGGAAGTTGTTGTAACTGAACAAGGGTCTGGTTGTGCCTGGTCTCATTTATTTATGATTAATGAACCACAACCAATTTCTGTAACTGAAAACTCAAATGAACCTGATTGCTTTGGGAATTCAACAGGATCCCTGACGGCTTTTGGAGCTGGAGGTACGCAGCCCTATTCATTCGAAATTTTTGATGAATCTGATGTTATGCGAAATATTCCAGGGTCAAATACAGCGAATAGTTTGCAAACTGGTTGGTATACCTACGAAGTAACAGATGCTAATGGCTGTTCAGCAATTGACTCTTCGTTTTTGGATCAACCCGGTCCATTAGAGATTAATTTTTCAACCGAAGATATTCTTTGCTATGGCAGAAATACTGGTGTCATTGAAATAGATACCGTGATTAATTACACAAGTCCTTACAATGAAATAGCATATTATTGGGATCCGGATGCGTCCGGCGTATCGAACCCGATCGGTCACAAAATGGTGAATCAATTGGCAGCGGGAGAATATGTAATTGAAGTGTATAGCGGAAACTGTCATAACTCATTTACTATTTTTATTGAAGACGCTATTCCTATTGTCCTTGATTTAGGGCAAGAATTAGCTTATTGTAGAACACAAGAATTCCAAAAAGGAAATGGGGTTGTATATGGTTCTGCAACCGGAGGAGCCGGTAATTTTGTATTTGAATGGGAGAATTTAGACACTGATCAGACAACTACAACAACTACTTGGGCAGGATTAAACCCTGGTGTTTATCAATTCACCGCGGTTGATCAAAATAATTGTATTGCATCTGAACTGACAGTATTGGATTCGGTTTCACCAATCGCTGCTTTTACACCTATTTCTGACGGCTTTCATGGCCCTGGTGAATTTGAAGGAACTGAGTACTTGGATGTGACATTCGTCAATGAGTCAATGTACTTTGCAAATCCAAATAATCCATTAGCTGACACCACCTTTAAATGGTCGATTTATGCTAATGACCCAGAAGGAGCTGAATGGTTTTTCAGTCATAATATTAATGAAAAAATAAAGACATCTTATGAAGGTGAAGTAGAGTATCTCGTGTGTTTGGTTGCGAGTAATTTTAACGGATGTACTGATACATTTTGTGAAGTGGTTATTGTTCACGAACCACCTGTTCTTGGAGTTCCTAATGTGTTTACACCTGGATCAGCTCCAAATAATGAGTTCTATTTTCCAAGTGTAGCGCTTGAAGAATTTGAGGCAACGGTATTTAATCGTTATGGTATTGAAGTATTCAAATTTACCAGCATGAATGATAAATGGGATGGCAATAATAGTAAGAATGGCAAACCATGTGAGGATGGGGTCTATTTTTATTCATACAAAGCAGTTTCAACTAATGGGACATTATTTGAGGGTCAAGGTCATGTAAACTTATTCAGATCTAAAGACTAATTTTGTAATTCTTTCTTGGAGAAGTTTAGGAAAAAAAGTATTTTCAATGGAATTGTTTATGGTGAAAGCACCACTATCCTCAAAAAAACGTTGTTATGATTAAAGCAATAACCATGTTAATTTTGATAGTTGCTTCAGTTTTTTCAGTAAGTGCTCAGAATTTAACAAATGAAGGGACGGAGTTTTATATTGCTTTCCCAGAAGTTTTCGATAATGCGAACGCTACCTTTGAAATTAATATTTCAAGTCGTGTTAGCACAACAGGCACTGTTGAGATTACAGGTACTGGATTCTCTCAAAATTTTTCAGTGGTTCCTGGAGTTGTCACAACAGTTACTTTAATAAGTGGAGATGCTGATATTATAATTAATCAAACTGTTATTGAACGTGCAATTCATGTGACATCAGTTTTACCTGTCACAGTTTATGCATCTACTTTCCATAGTGCTAGATCTGAGGCTTCAATTTGTTTACCTGTAACCGCCTTTTCTTCGGATTATATGGCTACCACATATCCTACCATGCTTAAAAGTGGAACATGGTATCAGTCAGAATTTATTGTTGTAGCTGGACCATCAGCTTGTGATGTCACCATTACTCCTGCTTGTATTACTGAAAATGGTTCGCCAGCAAATACACCAATTTCTGTTCATCTTGAACCAAACGAAGTTTACCAAGTGCAGGCGCAAACTGGTGGACCATATGATTTAACTGGATCAACAATAACTGCGGATAATGGAACAGATAAATTTGCAGTTTATAATGGACATATTTGGACTTACTTATCTAACTGTGGTAACCTTAATGCAGATCCATTGTTCGAACAAGCGTATCCTTTGGAGTCATGGGGGTCTGAATATATTTTAATGATTACGCTAGAACAGAATGATAATGCATATCGTGTAGTTGCCAAAGAAAATGGAACAACTTTTACCGTAGACGGTGTCCCAACAGGTCCAACTCTAAATACAGGTGATGTATATGATGGGAATTTCTCAGACATTGATGAAGGAATTATGATAGAATCAAATAAACCATGTGCTGTTACTCAAACTATGACAACTGGTGTTTGCTCAGGAAATGGCGATCCGTCAATGATAGTTTTGAATTCAAATGAGCAAATGTACTTAGATACAGTAACGTTTTATGCCGCAACTGGAGGAAGTTCATTGATAAATTATGTAAATGTTGTAACTAGATCAGATGATACAACAACAATGCAGTTTAACGCCACACCAATCGTCGGATGGACACCCTTAGTTTATGATAATAGTTATTCTTATAAATTATTCGCTACTGGAGTTGGCTCCCACACGTTGACAACCACTGGCTGTGGGTTTTTAGCCTACGCCTATGGGATGGGAAGTCCTGAGTCATATTTTTACGCTGCAGGTGCACGGGTTAATTCTATTGATGATAGTATTTCAATATCTAGTATCAATACAGGTGTAACACTTTGCGATCTTGATTCTATTCAATTTACAGCATTTACGTCAGGAGGAACAGTAGTGGATTATAATTGGACTTTTGGGGATGGAGGAATCTCTTCCTTGGAGTCTCCAATTCATACATATCAAAACCCAGGAACATATGATGTTTCCTTAATCGTTGAATACTTATGTTTTACTGACACGATTAGCGATCAAGTTGTAATTTATGACTCACCAATAATGATTGTAGATTCAATTGATGTGAGCTGTTTCAATTGGTCTGATGGAATGATCACAACTTTGGTAGCAGGAGGCACACCGACATATAATTATTTATGGAGTAACAATGCCACAACTCCTGATATTACTGGATTGAGTGGTGGTATTTATACTGTAGTGGTAACAGATCAAAATGGCTGCTATGATTCTGCTACTGTTCAAATTGAAGAACCAGCAGCAATTTCTGTATCAATAAACCCTGCTGGACCTTATGCACCAACAGATGGTGTGCAAAATATGATAGCAAGTCCTGCTGGAGGAACTTGGTCTGCAAGTTGCGGTGCCTGCATTACTACAAACGGTGGACAGTTTGATCCTTTAGTTGCAGGTCCAGGTGTATTTGAAATTTGCTATAATGTTACAGTTGACGGATGTGACAGCTCTGCTTGCACATTCATTTTGGTAGATGAAGATTGTGCAATGATTGCGATACCCAATGACGCCAAATGTTTTGGTGATTCTAATGGTTCGTTTGTTGTGAACTTTTCTGGTGGTGTTGGAGTTGCAACAATTTTGCTGACTGACGACCAGGGGAATCAAGTGAACCTCCCAGGAACAAATGTTGCGAATAGCTTAACTTCGGGGTGGTACTATATTGATATTGCAGATCAGTTTTGCACTTTTATTGACTCGATCTATATCGGGGAGCCACCTGCAATTGACTTCACTTTTTCCATTACCGATCCTTTGTGCAATGGTAATTTAACAGGATATGTTGAGGTAGATACGGTGCTTAATAATACTGGAGCCTACAATCAAATTTCTTATTATTGGGACCCAAATCCATTAGGAATTGATGGCATTGGCGAAGATGAACTTTCTGATGTTGGAGCTGGGGAATACACTTTGCTAGTATATGATGAAAATGCCTGCTATCAGTCTAAAACATTCTTTATAAATGAGCCGCCCGCTATCAGTTTGGTTGAATTTGGATCTGAGCCAGCTTATTGCAGGACTATTCAACATCAATCTGGAAATGGAGTCGTTTTCGTTTCTGCAACAGGTGGAACAGGAAATTTAATTTATGATTGGTTAAATGTATATGATTTTTCTTCTTCAATAACTTCAACGTGGGCTGGCCTAGATCCGAGTTTATATAAAATTACAGTAACAGATGACAACAATTGTACATTAGAAGAATTCATCTTATTAGATTCTGTTAATCCTATCGCAGATTTTACACCAGTTTCTGATGGGTTTGACGGGCCCGGTGAATTTGAAGGGACAGAACTTTTAAATGTTCAATTCACTAACCAATCTATGTATTTTGCAAACCCTAATAATCCTATTGCGGATACAACTTTTAAATGGTCAACTAATGCAAATGAAGGTGACAGTGCTTTTTGGTTTTTCAGTTATGACATTAATGAAAAGATAAAAAGGTCTTTTACAGGAGAAAATGAATACTTAGTCTGTTTAGTGGCAAGAAATTTTAATGGTTGTTCTGATACGCTTTGTAAAGTCATTGCAGTACATGCTTATGTTGATATTTTTAATTTACCAAACATTTTTACGCCGGGTGCTAGTCCAAATAATGAATTTCATTTCCCTTTAGGTGAAGGAATTGATGAGTTTAATTGTATTGTTTTTAACCGTTATGGTGCAGATGTTTTCAAGTTTGAGAGTATAGAAGATAGATGGGATGGTAATAATTATAAAAATGGTAATCCTTGTAAAGATGGTGTGTATTTCTATAGTTATACTGCTACTGCAACCAATGGAACATTCTTTGAAGGTCAGGGGACCATCCAGATTTTAAGACATAAATAGTTTTGATTTATTGATCAAAATGATTCCAGCCTTGAGCTTTAATTTCTTGTGCAGTACCACCTCGTTCAACAATATTAACACCAGAATTTTTGTCAGTAATATGGCCAATAATAGAAAAATGCGTATTGTCTTTTAATTTGTCATAATCTCCTTGGCTGATTGTGAAAAGTAACTCATAATCTTCACCGCCATTTAAGGCACATATTGAAGGCACTAGATTGAAGTCTCTTGCGGCATCAAATGTTTCTTGATCAACAGGGATTTTCTCTTCATATATAGTTGCTCCAACTTTACTTGCTTTGGTTAAATGTAAAATTTCAGAAGCCAAACCATCAGAAATATCAATCATGGAGGTAGGTTTTACGCCAAGTTCTTTTAGAAAATGTATAATATCTTTTCTGGCTTCCGGCTTTAATTGCCGTTCTAGAATATAATCAAATCCTTCAAGCTCCGGCTGCATTCCTGGATTACCTTTAAAAACTTCTTTTTCTCGTTCTAAAACTTGAAGACCCATGTAGGCTCCTCCAAGATTTCCACTGACTACAATGAGATCATTTTCCGCGGCACCATTGCGATAAGCTATTTCATTTTTATTTACTTCACCAATAGCCGTTATTGAAATAATTAAACCTGATGTGGAAGATGTTGTGTCTCCACCAATAAGATCAATCTTATATAAGTCGCAAGCCGTTTTAATGCCCTCGTAAATTTCTTTTATCGCTTCTACTGAAAATCGATTTGATAAGGCAATAGAAACCGTGATTTGTGTCGCCTCTCCATTCATGGCATAAATATCGGAGAGGTTCACAATTACAGCTTTATAGCCGAGATGTTTTAGTGGAGTATACATTAAGTTGAAATGGATGCCTTCAACTAGCATATCAGTGGAAATTAAGGTGTATTTATCACCAGAATCAATAACAGCAGCATCATCTCCAATACCAAATATTGTAGATTTTTGTTCGTTTTTAAAGCCCTCTGTTAAATGACTGATTAAACCAAATTCACCCAATCTTTCCAATTCTGTTCTTTGTGCCATGCTCGTTTTTTTGCAAATGTAGTGAATTCGTCAAAAGAAAAGCATCTAAAAGCTGAATGAAGTAATTTGCGGAAAATGCAAAAAACTCAGCCTTATTGTGAAATTCAATTATTAAATCGGACTTATTATTTGGAATTTTACAGTGTTGAAAGTATAAAACAAAAGTTATGAAAACAATATTTAAAAAGTTAATAAAAGGAATTGAGTATAAATTAACAATGCTTACTATACTGATCTCTGTACTCTATATATCGTTTGCATTTGAGATGAATAATGCGGCCAAAATTAATAATGCAGAACCAGTTGCAAAAAACATTACTCTAACATCTGTTAAAAAGAAAACAGACTTTTAAAGGAGAGAAAATATCAGCTAGATAGCAAGTAAAAAAACCGTTAAGAAGACATTATGTTTAATGTTATCACTTAACGGTTTTTGATTTTTATGGAATTAATCTAAAGATCCAATCATTTTTTTTGGATCTACCCAATTGTCATATTCCTCTTCAGGAACGTAACCTAATCGGATGGCTTCTTCTTTTAAAGTTGTTCCATTTGCATGAGCAGTGTTTGCAATTTCAGCAGCTTTATAATAGCCAATTTTTGTATTTAATGCAGTGACTAACATTAGTGAATTATTTAATAATTCCTCAATTCGCTTCGTATTTGGTTCCACCCCTGCCGCGCAGTGGTCATTAAAGGAAAAGCAGGCATCTCCAATTAATTCTGCAGACTGCAATAAGTTATACGCTAACATTGGTTTAAAAACGTTTAATTCATAATGCCCTTGTGTTCCTCCAATTGTAACAGCAACGTCATTTCCCATTACTTGAGCACAAACCATTGTCAAAGCTTCAGCTTGAGTAGGGTTTACTTTTCCAGGCATAATTGATGATCCTGGCTCATTTGCAGGAATAATGATTTCACCAATACCTGATCTTGGGCCAGAAGCCATCATTCTAATGTCGTTAGCAATTTTATTTAATGATACAGCAATTTGTTTTAAAGCGCCATGTGATTCAACGATAGCGTCATGAGCAGCTAAGGCTTCAAATTTGTTTTCAGCCGTTACAAATGGTAATCCAGTGAAGTCGGCAATGTATTTAGCGACCAATACGTCATAACCTTTTGGTGTGTTTAGACCAGTTCCAACAGCAGTTCCACCTAATGCAACCTCAGATAAGTGAGATAACGTGTTTTTTATTGCTTTTATACCATGGTTTAATTGCGAAACATAACCTGAAAATTCTTGACCTAAGGTTAGTGGGGTAGCATCCATCAAATGTGTACGACCAATTTTCACAACATCCTTAAATGCAATTGATTTCGCTTGTAGGGTGTCTCTTAGTTTTTCAATTCCTGGGATCGTTTTCTCAACAATCATCTTGTAGCAGGCAATATGCATGCCTGTTGGAAAAGTGTCATTTGAAGATTGCGATTTATTAACATCATCATTTGGTGTTAAGGTCTTTTCGCCTTCTCCAATTGTCATGCCAGCTAAAACATGAGCACGGTGAGCGATCACCTCATTCACATTCATATTTGATTGTGTACCAGATCCGGTTTGCCAGATTACCAATGGAAATTGGTCATCAAGCTTTCCTTCTAAAATTTCATCACAAACAGCCGCAATTGCATCTCGTTTTATATCAGATAAAATCCCCAATTCACAGTTTGCATAAGCCGCCGATTTTTTTAAATAAGCAAAACCGTAAACAACTTCTAAAGGCATACTCGCAGAAGGGCCGATTTTAAAATTGTTTCTGGATCGTTCTGTTTGAGCTCCCCAATATTTATCTGCTGGCACCTTAACTTCACCTATTGTATCTTTTTCTATTCTATATTCCATCTGTAATTACTGAGTTGATATTAGTAAACCTGGTACAAAAGTAAGAATACTTTTAAAATTCTAACAGTATTGTTCGAGCATTTGAAGCAAAATATTTGGATTAAAAATAAATCAAATGCGTATTGGTTTTAAAAATATCCATTATATTTACACCAAAATATTAGAACATGAGTTTAGGAGTATCTTTAGGAATAGCATTATTTTTATGTGTAGGTTTAATGGCCTTTTGGTTATTGGCATTTTTAATGGGATTTGCAATACCTTATTGGGTGACCATTGGCGCTGTGAACATGTTAAGACCAAAAAGATTAACTGAAGAAGAAGCAGAATCGTAATCAAAATACGACAGATATAACTAAAAGGTGGGTTCATTGATCCTGCCTTTTTTTGTGTCTTAATATTTGGTTAGGCATCAACCATTCCACCATTTTTTTTTAACTTTAAAATTATAAAGCGCAGTTTATGGATAACAATGATATACAACAAATGTTACTTGATAAAGTTAAAAGCAGGCTTGGTGAAGGAGAGAAATTGGTAGATGTTTTGTCTGAGTTATTGTTTGTAAGCAGTGATGCTGCCTACCGAAGAATTAGTGGAAAAGTAGCATTGACAATTCATGAAACTCAAATTTTATTAAATGCATACGATATTTCTTTTGGTCAATTCCATTCTTATAAAAAGGACAAGATTTTATTTGAGTATAAACCTTTATCAAGGATCAATGTGAACTTTGAAAGTTATTTAGTTGGTTTAAGAGATAGTCTGAGAGAGATCAAACAATTGGAAAACCCTAGATTTAGAATAAGTATAAATGAGACACCAGTATTTCAACTATTTAATTTTCCTCATTTAACAAGGTTTAAATTTTTCTTCTGGGCAAAATCTTATTTGCAAATCCCTGCATATAAAGATGAGAAATTCAAGCGCGAAAAAATTGATAAAAAAGTTTTACAAATAGGCATTGAAGCGCATAATATTTATAATTCTATGCCAACTACAGAATTATATTGTCCGGAAACATTGAAAGGGATTTTGAGACAAATCGAATATTATTTTGAAGCTGGCGTATTTGAAGATAATATGTATGTGCTGGAGTTATTAGATAATGTTGCTAATTTGGCCAAACACATTAAACATCAAGCAGAGGTTGGGCACAAATTTGTTGTCGGAAATGAACCAAATACGGCTGAAAATACAAAGTTTAATATGTATCTAAATGATACTTATCTTCCTGATAACACTTATTATGTAACACATGATAATGGTGCGCTAACCTACTTCTCACATAATATTATGAATTTTATTATGACGGAGAATCCATTTTATTGCTCGGATACTAAAATGATTCTGGATCGTTTGATAGATAATTCTACTTTGATTAGTGTGACTGCTGCAAAAGAGCGGGACAAGTTTTTTGCATCTTTGGATCGCGCCATACAAAATCTTAAAAAGAAAATAGAGCTTGAACTAGAATTGCAAGATTAGACAAGTCAATGATTCTCTTCTCATTATAAATTTGCGATTAGTGCAAATCGTTAGCTCAACTGCGCAATTCAATTATTTTTCTTAAGCGTTCAATTCTACATTTGATTAAATAAAAGATGTAGAATTATGAAAGTACTAGTAACAGGTCCTGACGGTGTGTTAGGTAGTAATTTAATTCGTGAATTACTTAAACAAGATTATTTAATAAGAGCCTTAATTGAAGAAGGAAAACAGCCAAAAACAATTGAATCCTTACCCATAGAATACGTGTCTGGGAATTTATTAGACCCTTGGAGATTAATAAAGGTAATGAAAGGAATAGATATTGTGATTCATTGTGGTGCCTTAACTCATGTTTTTCCTGCGCGATCAAATCTGGTTAATGAAGTCAATATTAAAGGAACTATTAATATTGTTGAGGCTTGTAAGCTACAAAACATAAAACGGTTGATTTACGTAGGAACAGCTAATTCGTTTTCAGCTGGTTCAAAAGGTAGGCCTGGTAATGAGTTGAATCATTTTTCAGCAGGAAAGTATGGATTAGACTATATAGACTCAAAATTTAAGGCTCAGCAGATTGTATTAAAAGCGTTTGAGAATGATGGTTTAGATGCTGTAATTGTTAATCCCACATTTATGATCGGACCTTTTGATGCTAAACCAAGTTCTGGTGCAATGATATTGAACTTATGTAAAAATAAAGTCCCCGGATATACTGGTGGAGGAAAAAACTTTGTTGCAGTTAAAGACGTAGCCATTGGCGTTGTAAATGCAATTACTAAAGGGAAATCTGGTGAGTGTTATATTTTAGGAAATGAGAACCTTACCTTCAGACAATTCTTTGATAAAATTGCTAAAACGGTCCATGTTAACTCTCCAAAAGTAAAATTACCTTTTAAGGTTGTGGTCTGGTACGGTTGGTTTAATTCCAAGTTAGCCACTTTACTGAAGTACCAACCAGCATTAACATATGAATTAGCAGTGATGTCTAATGAAGAGCATTATTATTCTCCTGAAAAAGCGAGACGTATTTTGGGTTTGCCAAGCACACCAATTGAATTGGCTATTAAGGAATGTTACGATTGGTTTATTGAAAACGGATACCTCAATGGGAAGAGATAAAGCATTAAATGGAAAAGTTATAATTATTACAGGTTCATCAGGAGGTATTGGAAAATGCCTTGCGAAGTATTGTTGTCAACTTGGAGCCCATGTGGTGATTAATGGCAGAAATGAAACCAAATTGCAAAACACTGTTAATGAGTTCTTGGCTTTGGGTTATAACATATTACCAATTAGGGGTGATATAACAAATTACAAAGATTGTGTCCATATTGTCCAGAAGACTAATGTTTATTATGGTGAAGTTGATGTATTGATCAACAATGCAAGTCTAACAATGAATGCATCATTTGAATCAGTTTCAATAAAGGATTTTAAAGAAATAAATGATGTTAATTTGATCGGAGCAGTTCAAATGACAAAAGCTACCTTGGTTGATTTGAAACGAAAAGAGGGAAGTGTCATCTTTTTGTCTAGTTTGGCTGGGCTTATTGGTTTGCCAACTGCTTCAGGCTATTCTGCTAGTAAAATGGCTTTGACCGCATTTTGGCAATCCTTAAGGATAGAATTATCTACTGATAAAGTCCATGTAGGAATTGCTTACATCAGTTTTACAGAAAATGATCCAAATAAACAAATGTATGGATCGGGAGGGCAAATGGTTTCTGTTCCTAAACGACCAAAGTTGATTTGTCAAAGTCAGGAAAAGGTTGCTAGGTTAATCACCAAACAAATTGTTAAGCGAAAATCAAAAATAGTATTGTCCCCTTTTGGTAAAATTGTAAGCTTATTGTTTCAATATTTCCCACAATTATCAGCCAGATTACTAATGAAAATTACAAAAATCAACAATTTGCGAAAAACGCAAAACTAAATATAGGTTGTGAAATTCAATTATGATTAGGGGTAGTGTTGCTGTAATTTTGGATCATAATTAAAAACAAACATTATGAAAAAGTTAGCATTAGTAGTTACATTATTATATACATTAGGTAATGTGGCACAAGGTTATTCACAAAAATCGAGTATTGCAGTAGCAAATCCTCATGTGCAAGGGTTATCTATTACTTCAGGAGTAGCCGCAAAGTTGATTCAACTTGAATTAATAAAACTTGATAAGTTTTCTGTTTATGACGAATTTGATATGGCAGAGGTGATTAGCAGTGATGAAGGTTTTTCTAGCAATTGTTATGGTTTAAGCTGTTTGTCAAGAATGGGACAGGCGCTTAAAGTTGATTATATTATTTCAGGAAGTATTGATGGCCTTGGTAATAAAATTGCCATATCATTAAAATGGATTGATGTCAAATCAGGGACCTTATATAAATCAATGGTTAAAGAGTTTGATAACCAAGAAGCTGAATTACAACGAATGATTGAAATACTATTGAAAGAAATGAATGGGGTAGAAGTTGATCAAGTTTTAAAAGATAGATTAAGGTTCAACAATGAAGTCATTACATCAAATAATATTGGTCGAATTAATAATTCTGGTCCACGAATTGGATATGCATTGATGGTAGGGTCTTTAAGTGAATTTGCAACAAGACCACAAAGTCAAGGTGGTTTGGACATGTTTCCTGGTGTTAGTATGATCGGGTATCAAGTCGAAAAACAATACGTTGGTACTGAAAATTTCTCTGCATTAGTTGAAGGTATATTCAATGTGTCTGGATTAGAACAAGGAACTTTTATTCCTTCAATCACAGTGTTGAATGGTTTTAGATTTGGATCTGCTGGATGGGAATTGGCCTTTGGGCCTGGATTTGGCTTAAAAAGAACAACTAAGGGTTTCTTTGACAGTGAAAATGCATTTGGAAAAGGGAAAAATTATTATTTTAGAGAAACTGATTGGGCCAATTATTCTACGGATAATTTCAGGAATAATCCTAACGATTCGACTTATTATGATGATTTCGGAAATTTCACCAATCCAACACCAAGTGAGGTTAGTGGGTTAGATTATGGTTATGGCACTCATTTAGATTCTAGAGGAGATTTTAAGTTAACAACAACGTTCTTGTTTGCTTTTGGTAGAACATTTAAAGCTGGGGCTTTGAATATCCCCGTTAATGCATTCTATTCTTCAAGTCGAGACGGTGGAATGGGAGGAGTTTCAATTGGATTTAATGTTCAAACTCAAAAACAAAATATTAATCCAGTACGATTATAAATTCATCAATAAAGTAATAATTAAGCGGATGGTACTACCATCCGCTTTTTGTGTTTTTTGCAAAAAACTAATGCCATTGTGATATTCAATTATCAAAAGCTACTAAACTCCTGTATTTTTGAGGTAGAAATCAAACTTAAAGAAGATGAAAAAGTGGTATTTAATAATTGTCGTAAGTGTTTTAAACCTATTGGTATATGGGCAGAATGAACCAGCCTACTTAGGATTGTATCATAATTCAAATAAAGGGCAAGGTTTTTCACATACAATTTCAGGTGACTGTTTGGGATTACGAGTAGTTAGAATACCAATGAAGTCTGGTGGAAAGATGGTATTCCAAGGTATAGGGTTATCTGGTATCTGTTTAATAGAATCTAATCAGTACTTAGATGTATTTGGTTACGTAGGCGGGCAGTTAATCCAAACGAATCTATTTGAAAAAAGTAGTAATTTTAATACTAGTTATGGTTTGGGCTTTACTACAAAGTTAGGCCAAGGAGTTAATGTTAGTACTTCTGCAGGTTATGGTCATTCAAATTCATTTAAATTAAGTGCTGAGTCTTTAGTGTCAGGGGAACTAGGAATACATTATCATTTTTAAATAAAAAAAGGGGGAAGCAGTGCTGCTTCCCCCTTTTTCTTTTTTCTAGAACTTACTTTTCTTCAACTTCTGCATCTACGGATGTACTTTCATATTTAAATGTAATAACCAAAAATGCAAATTGATACTTAAAAAGACCGGTTTTAACACTTAGCAATTCAACTATTTGTATTTGCTTTATGGAAGCCCTGACGCTAAATGTAGGAGCTTTTTTGTTGTACAATATTCAACAAGAATAGACGTTTCTCTTACATGAGATTAATTACTATCAATATACTGTTTTTAGGATTTCTATTCGCTTGTAAAAAAGATGATGTTGAACCTATATTTGTTGAAAATGAATGTGATATTTCGGTGGTGGATACAGTTCAAGAACCCGTTTTGGTTGAAAATAAATACTACCCAATGTCCGTTGGGTCCTACTGGATATATGAATTTGACGCCCATTTATATGACGGAACTATTATAAATAATAATCAGATTGATACCATAAAAATTATTGGAGATACTATTGTAAATGGAAACTTGTATTATATTTTTCATTCAAATATGCCAATCAATAATTTAACTTACTTACAACGAAATAAGGATGGCAAAACACTGTCAGGAACAGGGTCCTTAATTTGCTCAGCTGACGATAATAATATTGCAATAGCTAACGAACATTATGGTTCAAATGGGCAAGACACAGTTTACCATTTTTGGGAGTCATTTTCAGGCTATGTGCCTATAGGTACTGCTTTCGGAACACAAGAATGTATTCAAAAATTAACCTACCATAATTACTGGCCAGGATTCGGTGTTGGCTTAGTAACCGATACAAGCTACTATAGTCCAATTGGTCAACTTCAACGAAGTTTTTCTTACAGTTCTGGCTTACGCAATGTCGGGGTGTTGGTTGATTATCATATTGAATAGGGAAATAATAACAGCAATTGTATTCTATGGTTTGAAAGGAATTGAAATAATAAATTCTTTGTAATTAAAAACCCCGACATTTATTGTCGGGGTTTTTTTGAATTATAAAGAATAGAATCCTTATTATTTTTCTTCTACTTCTTCGAAGTCAACGTCTTCCGCTTCTGCGTCAGCTGTTGTTCCTTCTGCACTTTCAGCGCTTCCTTCTGGAGCACTTTCAGCACCGCCGTCAGCATACATCTCTTGAGAAGCAGCCTGGAATACAGTGTTTAACTTTTCCATTGCTGTGTCAATCGTTGCAAAATCTTTTGCCTCATGAGCAGATTTTAATTCCGCTAAAGCAGTTTCAATAGGCTCTTTTTTATCAGCTGGGATTTTGTCTCCATACTCACTCAATTGCTTTTCAGTTTGGAAGATTAAAGCATCAGCTGCATTAATTTTGTCAACTTCTTCTTTTTTCTTCTTATCGGCGTCTGCATTAGCCTCAGCGTCTGCTTTCATTTTTGCAATTTCTTCATCTGATAAACCTGAAGAAGCCTCAATTTTAATTGATTGCTCTTTTCCAGTAGCTTTATCTTTTGCCGAAATACTCATAATACCGTTTGCGTCAATATCGAAAGTTACTTCAATTTGAGGAACTCCACGAGGAGCTGGTGGGATATCAGCTAACTGAAATCTTCCCAATGTTTTATTGTCAGTAGCCATTGATCTTTCTCCTTGTAAGACATGGATGTCCACCGCAGGTTGATTATCAGAGGCTGTTGAAAACGTTTCCGACTTTTTTGTTGGTATGGTTGTATTCGCTTCGATTAATTTCGTCATAACACCACCCATGGTTTCAATTCCTAAGGATAACGGTGTCACGTCTAATAATAGAACATCTTTAACTTCACCAGTCAATACGCCACCTTGAATTGCAGCGCCAACAGCTACTACTTCGTCAGGGTTAACTCCTTTTGAAGGGTCTTTACCGAAGAACGATTTAACCGCTTCTTGGATAGCTGGAATTCTGGTTGAACCACCAACTAAGATGATTTCGTCAATATCGCTCGTTGATAATCCTGCATTCTTCAATGCTGATTTACAAGGTTCAATAGTTCGTTTTACTAAATCGTCAATTAACTGCTCAAATTTAGCCCGACTTAAAGATCTAACTAAGTGTTTTGGAATACCATCAACAGGCATGATATATGGTAAGTTAATTTCAGTTGCTGTAGAAGAAGATAATTCAATCTTCGCTTTTTCAGCAGCTTCCTTTAGTCTTTGTAAAGCCATTGGATCTTTTCTTAAGTCAATGCCTTCGTCATTTTTAAACTCATCTGCCAACCAGTTAATGATTTTATAGTCTACATCATCACCACCTAAATGCGTATCACCATCTGTCGATAATACTTCAAAAACACCATCACCCAGCTCTAGTACCGAAACATCATGTGTTCCACCACCAAAGTCAAATACAACAATTTTTTGTTCAGTGTCTTTTTTGTCTAATCCGTAAGCTAAAGCTGCCGCAGTTGGTTCATTGATGATTCGTTTTACATCTAATCCTGCAATTTCACCTGCTTCTTTTGTGGCCTGTCTTTGTGCATCATTAAAATATGCTGGTACAGTAATTACAGCTTCAGTAACATCTTGGCCTAAATAATCCTCAGCAGTTTTCTTCATTTTCTGTAAGACCATTGCCGAAATTTCTTGAGGTGTATATAACCTATCGTCAATTTTTACACGAGGTGTGTTGTTATCTCCTTTTACGACTTCGTAAGGTACTCTGCCAACTTCCTTCGATACTTTATCAAAAGAAGTTCCCATAAACCTTTTAATCGAATAAATTGTTTTTTGAGGGTTGGTGATAGCTTGTCTTTTTGCTGGATCACCAACTTTTCTTTCTCCTCCATCAACAAAAGCTACAATTGAAGGTGTTGTTCTTTTTCCTTCCGCGTTAGTAATTACTACTGGTTCATTTCCTTCCATTACTGAAACACATGAGTTGGTAGTCCCTAAATCTATTCCAATTATTTTACCCATTTCTATATATTTAATTCTGTTTTTTTATTCATTCCCTTTAAGTCAATCTTTATGCCATTCCTAAAAAATGGCATATTTACGACATATTGTCAGTCTGTCATGTCGTAAGGCATTACCTTTGTCAGAAAATTAGGCTGGTTGCATAATTTTACCTGACATAATTTTATGAACAATACAACAGCTTTGTGTTAATAAAAAAAACATTCAAATCAGTATCGCCCCATTTATTTAGAATTATATTTGTTCAATTATTAATTTATACTAATACCATTACTTTATGAACTTCATTATTTCAAGTTCTGCTCTATTGAAAAATTTGCAAAGCATAGGCGGTGTTTTGAACTCCAGTAATTCATTGCCAATTTTGGATAATTTCTTATTTGAATTGTCAGATGGAAGTTTAACCATCTCTGCATCTGATTTGGAAAATACAATGAAAACTGTAGTTAAGCCAGATGAGTCGAAGCAAGATGGAAGGATAGCTATCCCAGCGAAATTATTATTGGATACCTTAAAGAATTTTTCTGATCAGCCTCTTGCCTTTCAAATTAATGAAAACTTAGGAATTGAGATTTCATCAGATTATGGTAAGTATAAATTAGTGGGGCAGAATCCGGACGATTTTCCACAGTCAAGTGATATGGGTAATGTCGAAGTTTTAAAAATCAATGGAGATATTATTTCTAATGCTATTGAAAATACATTATTCGCTTCTGGAAATGATGAATTACGTCCAGTCATGAGCGGTGTATTTTGCCAATTTTCATCAGAAAAACTAATTTTTGTTGCAACAGATGCTCACAAATTGGTCAAATATGGTAGATTAGATTCTACTGCTACTAAGTCAGCTGATTTTATTTTACCAAAAAAACCGTTAAATATTCTAAAACAAAATGTTGGTACCGACGATATCGTTGAAGTGTCATATAATGAAACAACAGCAAGGTTTGTATTAGGAGGCATGGAATTAACATGCAGATTGATTGATGGCAAATATCCAAATTATGAAGCTGTCATTCCAAAGCAAAATCCAAATGTTTTAACAGTAGATAGATTGTCATTACTAAATTCTATCAAAAGGGTTTCTATTTTTTCAAATAAAACCACACATCAAGTTAAATTAAAAATTGCAGGAAGTGAATTGACAATATCGGCCGAAGATCTTGATTTCTCAAATGAAGCAAAAGAAAGATTGACTTGTAATTATGTTGGTGATGATCTTGAAATAGGCTTCAATTCTAAATTTTTAATGGAGATGTTAAATCATATTAAAACTGATGAGGTAATATTGGAGATGAGCGAGCCAAATAAGGCTGGAATTCTTTTGCCAAGTGGGCCAGAAAATGATAATGAAGAGATTCTCATGCTTGTAATGCCTGTTATGATCAGGTAACCCTTTTCACCCATAATGTGAAAGACGTTATACTTTATTCAAATGATGAATTAACAAATAGTCTGAAACGGCTAGACATAAATTCATGGTATGATGCCTTAAATTACATCAAACATTTACCATACGGACGAAATGCCAATCGATATGATTTGAGTTTAGTAATCAATGAAGGTCATGGCACTTGTAGTTCAAAACATGCCTTCTTAAAACAAATTGCTGATTTAAATGAGATAAAGGATGTGCATTTGATTTTAGGGATGTACAAAATGAATGCAAGAAATACCCCATTGGTTGGGCAGGTATTAAAAACATATCATCTTGATTATATACCAGAGGCACATTGCTATTTAAACATTGGTAAAAAAAATATCGATTTGACAACCAGAGAATCAAAGTTTAGTGATCTTAAAAATGATATTATTTCTGAATTGATAATTAAGCCAAATCAAGTTAATGAATACAAAGTGAAATATCATCAGCTCTTTCTTAAGGATTGGCTTATTAAAAATGGTAAAAATAATTTGGACAATCAATTGTCATTTGATGCCATTTGGAATATTAGAGAGCAATGTATCAAAAATCTGTCTAAATAGCATTTGTTAAAAGGCTTATAGGGTGGCTTAATTGCGGTATAGAATTTGATAGATTTAAATTTATGAGAAAACGGATTTTAGCTTGTTTGGTTCTTCTAGGTGTTTTGTCCGGGTGTATGTTTGCTGATGATTATTTCAAGCCATCTTCAGCACCTCAGGTTCCTTTAGATCTTATTGTAAAAGATTCTATCAAATCGTATATTTCTAAAAACAGTGCACTTGACCAAGAGTATTTAAATTATGGGTTTGGTAAACTTTCAATTCAGGTGCCATCAGCATTGGTTAAATATGAAAAGTGGCATAAGAGACTTGGAGATGTTAATTTTGATCAAGTAGAGGTGCAAGCAAATACTCAATTATATGATAGCATTGTAAAAGCCGATAAATTAGAACGAACTTTAATAATGACCCATGACTTTTCCTTAAGAACAACTGACGATAGCCTTGGGGAACTTAACAAAGTGAAGTTTTATTTAGATGAGAACTTTCAAGTGAAAAGTTTGACACCAATTTATAATTTACAACTAAGTGAAAGAGAAGAGGAGGTATTTGCCAATTTCTATTATGAGACACCCTTAATAAAAGGGTCCTCTTATGACCATATCAAATCACTAAATACTACATTTTATTCGCATTTTAAATTAAGATTAGATAGCTTAGAAACCAACTATGAAAGAAAGAAATTTTTAAGTCACATACTCTTAATTTGTGAAGATGTATTGTCAAATCGTGAATTCGATCAACAACGTATTGCCGAATTGGTTACAACAAATTATTTGGAAAGAAATGAACAAGGTATTGAAAGGTATGAGGCCATTGATTTTTCTGAATTATTTGAAATCAAAGTAGATGACCAGTTAGAAGGTTACTATATATTACATACGTTTTCTTTTGGGGAAGACATAAGAGACAGTATGAATGTTTATGTCAAATTCACTCCGTATTTTGAAGTTGCCTCTGTTTTTGAAACCACTGAACAATAATGACCTGAATGAAACAGATAATTAAAGCAATATGGATTGGTTTATTCGTAATGTTACCACCAATTTCAAACGGACAAACATTTGAATCAGAACTAGTAAAATTTGATCGTGATCGGGCTGAGCAAAGTATATTAGAGTGGGCGGATTCAATATTCTTCTACCACGAAGGATACAAATTTACTGATTTCAAATCAGTGTACAAATCAGATTTTTTAGATTTATTGATAAAGTTGGAGGAATTAAGAATTCATGTTGACTCAATTCAAAATGATTATCAGAATGGTCACTATGTAGGCGAACTTAATGCATATGATTCTATTTTGGGGATATCATTTAGAAAGTACTCAAGACTTAAATATATCGTTGAAAATTATGAGCCGAGAGCAAAATACTATGAAGTTAAGTTTTGGTCAAGTCTTGGAATGAGAGATGGTCGATTGATTTACTGTGCAATAAGATTAAGATTAAGCCATAATTTTTTGGTAATGTCTGCAGTTTTAAGAGAGGCCGAAAGTCAAAATGTTAGATGGAGTAACATTAAGTTCAAATCTTAAAAATTGAGTACAAAAGCACCTTCAGACCTAATATTGTAGATATTTTCAGGAGCAATTTCTTTTTGAATAAATCGGCTAACTTTTGACTTGATGTTTGGGTGTATAATAACCTTCGTTTGTTTATTCTTCCAAAACGCTATGATCTGTCTGTCAACATAACTTATGTTTTCAAGTATGACAAAGTCAGTTATTGGCAAATTTTGCTTTATGTCTTTGTTGATAATTAAACAATTATAATCACCCATAGTTATAATCGGGTTGAGTAGCTGATCATATTCAGTGTATTGTTCTTGCAATTCAGCTCCCTTCCTATAGTACCAGTGGTGTTTAATATGGAATTGTAATTTTTGATCATTTGACATTAAAGTTTTTGAACAAATAAAGTGGTTTGATTTGCCATAAAAAATATCTAGGGCAAAGTCATTTTTTATATTGTAAACTACAAAGGTATTGCTATTTTGAATTCTGTTCGACTCAAGAATAAGTAAACTAAAAAACAATATGGCAGATCCAAAAGCTAAAAACGCACTTAATTTATGTCTTTTAATTAAAGAATAACTTGCCAGAATAATAATTAAATAGATTAAGAATGTCTGAAATACTGATATTGAAATTCCCCAAAAAATGGAATATGGAATTTGTTCAATAAATACAGCTATATAATTTAAAATGGAAAGTAAAAGGTCTAAAATCGTTTCAAGAATAGTCTTGATAATGGGGATAATATGTAAGGTGAAATAAAGAAAGCCAACAATTAGAATCAAACCTGCAAATGGAATAACAAACAGGTTTGAAATCATAAATAAATTTGGAAATTGATGGAAATAATATAATCCAAGAGGAAATGTCGCGAGTTGTGCTGCAAATGACACTGATGTGATTTGCCACAAGTAGTCAGCAGCTTTCCACTTAAAATAAATTAGTTTGTAAATTTTAGGTTGAAAAATAACTATTCCTAAAACAGCAAGAAAGCTTAGTTGAAATCCAACCTTGAACAAACTAAATGGATCAAACAAAAGGATTATAAATGCTGATACCATGATCGATTGATAGATGCTAGATTGACGTTGAAGCTCTAGTCCTATTACAATAAAACTAAACATGATTGCAGCTCTGATTACAGATGGAGAAAGACCAGTGATTATGGCATATGTCCATACACCAGACAAAACACATAATACAAACAATAACTTACCATATTTAGCCAATTTTAAAGGTCTAAGAATAAATTGAAGAATTAGCATAACAATGCCAACGTGCAGGCCTGATACTGCTAGAACATGCATTGCCCCAGCACTTGAAAATGCGTTAAGGATGTCCTTGTCTAAATATTCTTTTTCACCAAGAAGCAATGCCTTTGCAATTTTCTGACTTTTAGGATTCATGGCTGATTTATCAATTAACAGATCTAAGTAACGTCGAACAGAATAAATACTTTTAATTAAACTGTTATCAGATTTTATTTTTTGCCATTGCAAATGATTTAAATAACTTTGATGGTGGATGTCATGTATTTTTAAATAACGTTTATAGTCAAATTCTTTTGGGTTTCCGTTTACTGTAATTGGTTTAGGTTTGGTATTTATGATTAACTGATCATGCAATTCTAATCCAATGCTGTTACTGTCTTTCTCAAGATATAGTAAAATGGTGCCTTCTGTCCTTTCAGAGTCAGTTTGAACAACATCAGCGATAACTTTTATTGAATTAGATTTAACGACAGGTTGATCAGTAATTTTTACTAAAAAAATGTTGTCTTTGGTATTTCCAAAATAGATTGTAGACTTTGAGGCGTTATGTTGGACACCATCATAATATCCTAATGTGAAAAATAGTGCAAATGTAACGTAACCAAAACTACTGATTGTCGTATACTTTGGTCTGACAAGAAGAGCTAAAAGACCAAAAGTAAGAAGCATAAACACCAGTATTATCGCTTCATTAATGGCCTGCGGATAATAAAAAGCGCTAATTATCCCTAAAATAAAGGGCAGTATTAGTTTGAATATGGTAGGTAACTTTTTGATAGTGACTAAAATAAAAAAAAAATAACTTTTGTCTTCACGGAATGAAAATCATTTCATAATTTAGCGGTATTATTTAAAAATTAACTAAATGATTAGGAAACGAGTATTAAATAGAGTTGGCATTTTAGCTTTAGGGTTAACAATGTTTGCATGTAACGAAGATGCAACTCAAGTCGAAGATGTGGTTGTAGAGGATGTAGATACGGTACAAGCAGAAGTTGAAGTCTCATTCCGAGAATCAATGGATGAGGATTATCATTTACCATCTGCATTACAGGTAGCCAGTATATTTAAAAAATCTGGTTTAAGCTATAATGCTGAAACAACAAATGATGTTGACAACGTGACTAATTATACTTCTGATGTTCAGGGTAAGTTAAATTTTGGTGTTTACTCGGCTGATTTAGCATACTGCATAGCTAATGAGCAAGCAAATGACGCAAGAAAGGTGATTTCTGCAGTGCAAGTATTGGCTGAGCAGCAAGGAATGGAATCGGTTTTCGAGAATAAGAGTTTAATGGAAAGATTTGATAAAAATCTTGAAATTCAAGATTCTATTCAAAATATGATTATTGAAATTCATGAGAAATCACAAGAGTATCTTGAAGAAAATGACATGACTCATGTAGCAGCAATTCACTACGCTGGAGCATGGGCTGAAGGGATGTACTTAGGGGTTTGGGATTTTGAAAATAACGAAAATTCAGATAAAGAAAGTATAGGCTTCAAGTTAACGGAGCAAATGGAAATCCTTAGAAATATTATTAAAGGATTAAAAGATCCAAGAAATGAAGATGCTGATTTAAATTGGATTATTACAGACCTTGAAAAAGTTCAGGCATCATTTGATGATTTTGAATCAGTTAAAACTTACATAGCTTCTAACTTTGAAGGAGAATTAACACTAACAGATGATGAGATCATGATTGTTGGTGGAATGATCAAAGAAATTAGAGGTAAAATAGTACAAAAATAAATAATTGAAGATGAAAAAGGGACTGATATTAGTTGGCTTTATAGTGTTTGCTTTTGCTTTCGCACAAACAGTAACTAATTTGACTGAATTTAAAGAAAGTATTAAGCAAAATAAAGCTGAAGCTAAAGAATCTATCAAACCATATTTATATGATGGTTATAAAACTACCTATTTTAACTACAAAACCTATAATCAGGTAAAGGAGGTAGAGATATATTTATTTAATAGTACAGAATATAGATTAGCCTTTAATGGTAAAGCTTGTCCAAACAATATTTCTGTGAAAATATATGATCAATCAAAAAATGTTTCTGATCGTATCTTATTAAAGGAGATTTCTGATGTTAAAGGTGGTAATGTTATTGTTCAAACAAAGGAAATGTTTGAAGCTTATAAGTCTGGTGGGGGAAATGCTTCAAGGTTAAAAAGAGTCTTTGTTGATTATGAAATACCAGCAACCCCAGGTGCTAATAATGCTAACCCAACCATTGAACATAGAGGAGCAGTTGTATTGGTTATGGGATATAAGAACTAAAAATATTTTTATAAAATCGAGCTCCTTTGGTATCAAAGGAGCTTTTTTTTTATGTAATTTTGACAAAATTTTTGAATTAATGAAAATGATAAAAATCACTTTGCCTGATGGATCTATTAAAGAATATGAGAAAGGTGCTTCTGCTTTAGATATTGCAAAAAGTATAAGTGAAGGCTTAGCAAGAAATGTATTGGCTGCTGAGGTTAATAATGAAGTTGTAGATGCATTTGGACCTATTTATGAAGATTCAACTGTAAAATTACTGACATGGAATGATGATGATGGAAAGTCTGTGATGTGGCATTCTTCTGCTCATTTAATGGCGGAAGCAATTGAAGACTTATATCCTGGGACCAAACTTGCAATTGGTCCGCCAATTAACAATGGTTTTTATTATGATATTGATTTAGGAGATCATCATATTTCAGATGAGGATTTACCCACAATTGAGAAGAAAATGACTGAACTGGCTAAGCAAAAAAACACATATTTGCGCCAGGAGATTTCAAAAAAAGACGCTATTGCTTATTTTGAAGATAAGGGTGATGAGTATAAATTAGAGTTAATTGATGGCCTGGAAGATGGAACAATAACATTTTATACACAAGGCAATTTTACAGATTTATGTCGAGGGCCTCATATCCCGAACACTGGCTTTATTAAGGCAATTAAATTAACTTCAATTGCAGGAGCTTATTGGAGAGGTGATGAAACTAGAAAGCAATTGACAAGGATTTATGGTATTACTTTTCCAAAGAATAAAGAATTAAAAGAATATCTTGACTTACTGGAAGAGGCTAAGAAACGAGACCATAGAAAACTTGGTAAAGAACTAGAATTATTTACTTTTTCGCAAAATGTTGGTCAAGGATTACCTTTATGGCTACCCAAAGGCGCAGCTCTTAGAAGCCGGCTTGAAGATTTTCTTAAAGTCGCACAAAAGAAAGCCGGATACCAACAAGTTATGACGCCTCATATTGGTCATAAAAATCTTTACATTACATCAGGGCATTATGAAAAATATGGTGAAGATTCTTTTCAACCAATAACAACACCACATGAAGGAGAGGAATTCTTACTAAAACCCATGAACTGTCCTCATCATTGTGAAATTTTTAAATCCTCACCTAAATCATACAAAGATCTGCCAACTCGTTATGCAGAGTTTGGAACAGTTTATAGGTATGAGCAAAGTGGAGAATTACATGGGTTAACTAGAGTTAGAAGTTTTACGCAAGATGATGCTCATATTTTTTGTACACCTGAACAAGTAAAGGATGAATTCAAAAATGTGATTGATTTAGTATTATATATTTTCAGAACATTGGATTTTCAAAACTATAAGGCTCAGATATCGTTGCGAGATCCTGATGATCGATCGAAATATATTGGATCGGATGAAAATTGGGCCAAGGCAGAAGCATCTATTATAGAAGCCGCAGCAGAAAAAGGTCTGCCAACAGTTGTTGCGCATGGAGAGGCTGCATTTTATGGGCCTAAATTAGATTTTATGGTCAAGGATGCTATTGGAAGAGAATGGCAGTTAGGGACTATCCAGGTAGATTATAATTTACCAGAAAGATTTGAGCTTGAATTTATTGGTTCAGATAATGAACGACATAGACCTGTGATGATTCATAGAGCGCCATTTGGATCAATGGAGAGATTTGTCGCAGTTTTGATAGAACATTGTGCAGGAAATTTTCCGTTATGGTTAACGTCTGATCAGGTTGCAATTTTGCCTATAAGCGAAAAACATAATGATTATGCACAAAAAGTTTTAAATATCCTAAATAATTCCGATATTCGCGGATTCGTTGATAACAGAAACGAAAAAGCAGGTAAAAAAATTAGAGACAATGAGGTCAAAAAAATACCTTATATGTTGATAGTTGGAGCTGATGAAGCGGAGAAAGGAACCGTATCAGTTCGAAGACACGGAGGGGGTGATACTGGAGTGATGGAGATAAACGAGTTTGTTAACTTTATGCTCGAAGAAGTTAGAAAAGAAATAGAAGTTAATTAAAAGAAAGGAGTAACGAACTATAGCAATTAAAAGAAGAAATAGCGGGCGAAGACCATTTAAAAAGGAAGAGCCTTACAAAGTGAATGATAAGATTAGAGCTCGAGAGGTAAGACTTGTAGGTGAAAGTGGAGCCGAAGTTTTATCAATTAGTGCTGCTTTAGATAGAGCGAATGAGGCCGATTTAGATTTGGTTGAGATTTCACCTAATGCTAGCCCGCCGGTTTGCAAAATAATTGATTACAAGAAATTTTTGTTTGAGCAAAAAAAGAAACAAAAAGAACTTAAATCAAAGCAATCTAAGGTGACCATTAAAGAAATCAGATTTGGACCAAATACTGAGGATCATGATTTTAATTTTAAACTAAAGCATGCAAAGGGTTTTTTGTCTGACGGTGCTAAAGTAAAAGCTTTTGTGTTTTTTAAAGGAAGGTCAATTGTCTTTAAAGATAGAGGGTCAATCTTGTTGTTGAAGTTTGCTCAAGAACTTGAAGAGTATGGAGTGATTGAACAAATGCCAAAACTAGAAGGGAAGAAAATGATTATGATGATCAATCCTAAAAAGAAGAATTAATAAATAATAATACTAAGGGGTAAATAAAATTTAGTAGAGATGCCTAAAATGAAAACAAAGTCTAGTGCCAAGAAACGATTTAAAGTGACAGGTACTGGTAAATTAAAGAGAAAGCATGCTTTTAAAAGTCATATTTTGACAAAAAAAGCAAAGAAAAGAAAAGCGCGATTGACTAAAGCTGGTTTAGTTCACAAATCTGATGTGGCTAATATTAAAAATCAATTGTGTATTTAAATTAATTCCGTAAAGTACGGAAGGTTACAGTTAAAAAACCCGGTAATTTAGTCCCAAAGCGTCAAGGCTTAGCCTAGAACACTAATTACCAAAAACTTAAAAATTATGCCAAGATCGGTAAACGTAGTAGCGGCCAGAACACGAAGAAAGAAAGTGATGAAAATGGCCAAAGGTTACTTTGGAAGAAGAAAAAACGTATGGACAGTTGCGAAAAATGCTGTCGAGAAAGGTTTAGGTTATGCTTATGTAGGACGTAAACAAAAAAAGAGAAATTTTAGAGCACTATGGATTCAAAGAATTAATGCTGGAGTTAGACCTCATGGTATGAGTTATTCTCAATTCATTGGGAAATTGAATTCAAAAGGAGTTAAATTAAACAGAAAAGTATTGGCTGATTTAGCAATGAATCACCCAGAAGCTTTTAAAGCTGTTGTTGACTCAGTAAAATAAATTAAAAATCTTTACCCCTTTTTTAAAGCCATCCACTTTGTGGGTGGTTTTTTTTGTATTTTACTGCTTACTTGAGATTTAATAAAAAATTTGGGACGAAAGGATAAATATTATCAATTACTAGGGATTCAGCCGACAGATGATAAGCAAGTGATTAAACGAGCTTATCGTAAAAAGGCCTTTCATTGTCATCCTGATAGGAATTCATCAAAAGATGCAGCAAAGGTTTTTATTGAGCTTACGGAGGCGTATGAGATCCTGTTGGATGATAATTGGTCTTCGGCTAATTTTACAAAAAGATCAAAAGGAACTAAAACAGCGGAGGAAGAATTGTCAGAACGAATGCAGCGAGCCCGAGATCGGTATTATCAGTCAAAGATGAAAGAAAAGGAGGAGGAAGAGGCTTACTATAAATCATTAATTTCTGGGAAAAGAGGTCAAATTTTTAAGTGGTTTGGTATAGCATGTGCCTTATTCAGTGTGATCTGGTTTGTTGATATATTCTTTTTGCCTGAAGAAAAGAATACTAATATAATAAGAGAGTTTGAGTACACCCAAAGTTACATATACCTTAACCTAGAAGGTGAAGAATGTGTTTTTAAAAGCGGCGATATGGCTTCGGTAACCAGAAATAATACGATTCAATCTTTTCACTCAACACTATTTAATGACTTGAAGTATGTTTATGTTACTGACCATTATCGTGGAATGATAAAAGTTGTACCAAGATTGTCATTTATTTATTATTTTCCTTTTATAAATATTCTCTTTTTAATTCCCATATTGCTTTTTATTTTCAAACGACCAACACCTTTCTTTACCTTATTTTATTTGATTTCAAAGTATATGATTTCTGTGCTTTTTATCATTGCAATCTTCTCAAGATTTAGACTTTTTCAGGTGTTTGTATAGCATATTACTTGAGAGAAATATTACTGCTGTAGCAATCAAAAGTAATAGCCGCAGAATTCACTGATGGTCCATGTGCTGTCCCTTTTAAATGTGTAAGACTTCCAGTTGTTTCTGTTGAGCTGTTCTCCAATATTGACTTGTCATAATCAAGTTTCCCATATTGAGTTCTAAAGTCTGCCATGTAGGATTTTTTACCTTCGAGTTTTACACTGTAATTGGTGTATTTACCATCAAAATTCAATTGATTAAATTCTGAAGAAACAATCTCAATTCTCAGCTTGTCAGAATATGATGAAACAATGGCTCTAGTACCAAGCCTTTCAATGAGATAGGTGGTGTATTTACTTGACTCAGCTTCCAGAACATCTATTTTGTCAACATCAATTTTACTTGAGTAGATCTGGCTAATGATTAGCTTTGAGATTTCATCAGCTTTTATTGTTGAATATTTGATGTTACCTTCAAGTTTAGCTATTCTTGTAGCGTAAAATTTACTTTGATAAGCTACAATTTTAGCGGTATTGATGGATTGTGAACTCTTGAAACTAGAGTATTTTAAGCTGCCATTAATAGCTTCTGTATTCAAATTAATTTTACTCTGATACGCATTGATCTCCAGATTTGAACAGTTTTTTCCTAATACATCAGAATACCTTGGGTTTAATTCAAGTTCATTGGTGTTTCCAAAAGTTAAATTTGAAGAGTATAACTTAATTTTGCCGTTCTGAAAATTACCAATGGTTGCATTGCTATATCTTACGTTTAAATCAACACTACCGTCAATGTCTTCAGTCTCAAAAGTTGAATTATAAATTGTAGCCGTTAGGCTGGCTTTTAGTAAGGGTAGAGTCACCCACCCGTTTTTATTTGAAAGTTTGAGGTTGATAGATTCTGGTATTGTAATAATACAGGTTCTTTCAATGGAATTGTATTTTGCCTTGTCTCCGTTTTTGTATTTTACTTTAGTTTTTGAAAGTTTAGGGCCTAAAGAGGTCGTCTTACTATTACAAGCTTCCGAATTTTGTTTGATGATAAATTCACTCCCTTTTTTTTGAGTTGTGTATTTTACGTTTTTTAAAACAACTGCCTTGTCCTCTTCGTCTTTGGCTTCAATATTATAGTTGATTTCGATTTTGGCTATGTTTTTATCCCAGGTTCTAAATTCTATATTTTCAGCAATATTATGTATGTTTAGTGTTTTAATCCCTTTGAGGTCAAATTCTTCAACATTTTCAAAATCAGTATTTTCAAGACGTTTAGTTGTTCTTTTAATTGGTGGTTGACTTTTTGGGGTTGCTGTAGGTCCTGTCGTTTTTATTGCAATAAGTGAATTAGAGTTGTCGGGATTATCCCAAAAAATTTTGTCGGGCTCAACTCTGTTATATTCAGTAGGTAAGGGCTTGGATTTATGAGTTTCATAAAGATCAGTATTCCTTTTGATTTGTATGGTATCTTCTGCAAAAAGGGCTAATTTTTTAACCTCTTTATTTCTCGGTTCGTTAAGAGTTTCCTTCGATTCTATTTTGGTTTCAAGAGCTTGAGCAATCAATGTTGATGAAGGCTTATGGTCTTTTTTAGGTCTGGCTTCTACCGTTTGAGTTGAACTTAAAACCACAACTGTAGTTAAACCACTGATCAGTATAGTGCCAATTAGACTCTTTTTAAGAATTGATTTACCAATTACTTTGGCAAAAGCTGGTGCCGGAGGAGCTTGAAAATTCGTTATTATATTGATCGCTTCAGTATTAGAAAGAGGGAGTGTTTGTTGTTTGATTTCTTGAAAATACAAGTCTAAAGTTTCCATGCCAAATGAATTTATGCTTATTACTACTGAGGCAAGAGCTGCAATTTTTCGTTTTTTATTCTTTTCTTGCATAAGCTCAGCCAATTTTTCTCTACCACGTTTGATCCTTTGTTTAACCGTTGATGATTTGGCGTTTTGAATAACCATAATGTCCTTAATTCGAAGATCACTAATCTCAAAGAGTGTAACAGCTTCTTTTTGGAGGGGTGGCAATCGGTCCAATGCGGCGTATAGGATCGTAATATCGATCGCATTTTCAATCGAATAATGACTTTCTGCAATGTTATTTGCTTCGTTTTCATCATAATATCCTGAAAATTTTTTCCTACGAATTTGATTAAGACATATATTATTAGCAGTGCTAAACAAGTAAGATAAGAGCGCTTTCTTGTTTTTAAGTTTGCTGTAATTCTCAAGTCCTACCAAAAGTGTGTCACTAGCAAGATCTTTTGGATCCATTAATCCACGACTTTTGACCATGCAGAATCTCATTAGAGGTTCATGAACAGTATTATAGGCTATCAAAAATTCTTCTTTCTCTGACTTGGTCATAGTCTTGTAAAATTGTGGTTTCAGTAGTATGTAACTTAAGGCATAAAAAAGTTACATCAGTCTCAAAACAATTTTCAATTTACAACCATTTTATTAAAGAGAGGCTCCAGGCGTTTGAGAATCTATAAGAAGGTGCCTTAAGAGATTAATTTTCTTCGATTAAAAGTGTGGTATTTAGCGTTAAACAATATAGTTTTTAAACAATTTGTTCACAATATACCACATTTACCCACTAATTATTTTCTTATATAAGTATCTATTTATGTGATGTTTTGTAACTTTTTGCTATTTCGTATTTATAATTTTGCATGTTAAAGTTATTAACAGAATAAAAAATGTGGTAAATAGTGGGATAAATTCAATATCTTTACATCTTTATACTATAAAACAATACCAAGAATGGCTGGACTAGTCGGAGAATATGAATGTAAACTTGACGCTAAAGGAAGATTTCTTTTTCCTGCAGGGTTAAGAAAACAATTGTCTCCTGCGGCGAACGAAGTATTCATGATGAATAAAGGTTTTGAGAATTGTTTAACGCTTTATCCTGTCAACGAATGGGAGAGGATAAGTTCAAAATTATCAAGGCTCAATTTGTTCAAGCCCAAGAATAGGATGTTTTATAGGTTGTTTCATCAAGGCGCTAAACAATTGAGTTTGGATAATGCGGGCAGAATTTTAGTTCCGACAGATTTGATGAAACGGATAGATTTGACAAGAGAAGTTATGCTTACAGCATATAATGATAGGATAGAGATTTGGAGTAAAGCAGAATATTTTGATTTAATGGGCGAGAATATAGCCGACTTTGCAGATTTGGCTGATGAGGTGATGGGTGAAATTGACGAAGAGAATGACTAAAATTTACCACGTACCAGTGTTATTTTACGAGTGTATCGCTGCTATGGAATTGTCTAAAGGTTTAGTTTTTGTTGACGTCACTTATGGCGGAGGAGGTCATTCCAAAGCAATTCTTTCTGAAATGTCAAAAGAGGCAACTTTGGTAGCATTTGATCAAGATGAGGATGCTTTTGATAATATTGTTGAAGATGATAGATTAGTTTTTGTTAACTCAAATTTTAGATACCTCAAAAATTTCTTGAAATACCATGAGCTTGAGAAGGTGGATGCCATTCTTGCAGATTTAGGTGTGTCGTCACATCAGTTTGATGAAGGAAGTAGAGGGTTTTCTATTCGGACAGATGCTAGGCTTGATATGCGGATGAATCAAAAAGCTGAAGTGAGTGCATTTGAGGTTGTGAATGATTATCCAGAAAAAGAACTGTATAGAGTTTTTCGAGCATATGCTGATTTGAAAAATGTTGGTCGAGTGGTCAAGGAATTGTCAATGAAAAGACGTGAAAAAGAAATTGTCACAACTGGAGAGTTGGTTTCAATATTAACTCCCTTAGTGATTGGTAAAAAATTGAATCAATTTTTGGCGCAAGTATTCCAAGCTATTCGTATTGAGGTTAATGATGAAATGGGGGCGTTACAAGATTTATTAGAACAATCTGTTAAGGTTTTAAATCCAGGGGGACGCTTAGTGGTAATGTCCTATCATTCAATTGAAGATAGATTAGTGAAGAATTTTATCCGTTCTGGCAAATTTGACGGAGAGGTTGAAAAAGATTTATACGGTAATGTCATAAAGCCATTGCAGGCTGTCAATAAAAAACCAATTATTGCAGATGCTGCAGAAAATGAAAGGAACTCGAGAGCGAGAAGTGCAAAATTGAGGATAGCAACAAAAGTTTAGTAATGAACGAATTAAAAGATAAGAAAGAGAAGGTGGTAGGTAGAAAGAAGCAGAAACGCTCTTTTTCTAAGGTTATTAGCGGTGAATTTTTATCAAGAGAAGAGATTATAAATAATATTCCGTTTATCTCATTTTTAGGGCTTTTGCTAGTTGTATTAATTGGTTGGGGGTATTATACAGAGACTATTGGTAAAAGAGAATCAAAACTTGAGATGGAGTTAGGAGAGTTGAATTCGGAGTTCTTCTCACTAGGTGTAGAGTATAATAAGTTGAGTCGGCAAACACAAGTGTCGGAACGGTTAAAGGAGTCTGATTTAAAAGTCAGTGATGATCCGCCAAAAAAAATAAAAGTAAAAAAATATAATTTTTAGTGTCAAAGGAAAACAACATATCAGTAAAGGCTTACTTGCTCTATTTTATTATGGCAGGTTTAATGTTGACGGTTGTAGTTAGGGTTGTTGCGATCCAATACGGAACAGTTATTCCTGAAAGAGAGGGAGAGGGCACCGAAGTCTTGGAAGCTAGATTAGATTCAATTGTACCATTAAGAGGTCGGGTTTTGACTGAGGATGGCAGTGTTTTAGTGACATCTATTCCTTTATATGATCTGCATATTGATTTTAAAGTCATTAAAGAAGAATTGTTTAACGAAAATGTGGACTCTCTCGCCTATAATCTAGCCATAGTATTTCCTGAGTTGGACCAAAAAGGATGGGCAAGTAGGTTGCGCCAGGCGAAAGCTGATACAAATCAATATTTTAAAATAAAGAATAAAGTAAAATACACAGATTATCAAAAGGTAAAAGCTTTCCCCATCCTAAATAGGGGGAAGTATAGAGGAGGGTTTATTGTTGAGCGATCTAGTGTGTCTCATAAGCCACATGGTATTCTAGCAAGCAGGACATTAGGGTATGTTAGAGAAGGGATACAGTCGGTTGGGATAGAAGGTGCTTATAATGAATATCTAGCCGGGGAATATGGGCGGGTCGTCAAGAAGAATGTGAATGGGTCATGGCGTCCAGTTTCAGAAAATGTTAAAGATCCGGTAAATGGAGCAGATGTAATTACAGCTATAGATATTGATATCCAAGATTTGGCTGAAACTGAATTAATGAAACAATTAGAGCATCAAAATGCCAAGCAAGGTGTAGTGATATTGATGGATGTTAAAACTGGATACATTAAAGCTATTGCCAATTTAACCCGAGGTGAAGATGGTAAATATAGAGAGGTATATAATCATGCTATTGGCACTAAGTCTGTACCAGGGTCAACTTTTAAATTGGCCTCTTTAATGGCGCTATTAGAGGATAAAAAAGCGGCTCTAGATCAAATTGTAAAAGCTTACGGAAGGTATTATTTTTATGAAGATGTGTTAACTGATTCCGATATACAAGGTTATGGGGAGATTACACTGAAACGGGCTTTTGAGTTGTCTTCTAATGTGATAGCGAAAGTTGTGCAAGAAGCCTACGTTGGGGATGAGCAAAAATTTGTAGATAGATTACGTCAATTTGGTTTGGGAGATTCTTTAGGGATAGATCTTGTTGGAGAGCCGAAGCCAACTTTGAATGATAAAAATGAAGGTGGTTGGTCAGGCATTTCATTGCCTTGGATGAGCATTGGTTATGAAGTTGAACAGACACCTTTACAAACTCTTGCATTTTATAATGCTGTTGCGAATAATGGTAAATACATCAAGCCACTATTTGTTAAGGAGATCAGAAAAGACGGAAAAGTCATTAAACGCTTTCCGGTTGAAGTTTTAAAAGAACAAATCTGCTCTAAATCAACACTTGATAAATTGAAACTATGCTTGGAAGGTGTTGTAGAAAATGGAACGGGTCGTAAACTCAAAAGTTCACATTTTAAAATTGCAGGTAAAACTGGAACAGTCAGGCTATCAAATGATAATAAAGGGTATGACCTAAATAGTAAAAAATATCAGGCTTCTTTCTGTGGCTACTTTCCTGCCGACAAACCCCAGTACTCATGTATTGTAGTGATCTATGACCCTAAGGAAGAGATTTATGGTGCACAGGTTTCAGGTGTTGTATTTAAAGCAATTGCAGATCGAGTATATGCAAATTCCTTGAAATATCACAACAGCTATAGTGCTGAAAGTTCAACTGTTACTTTGCCGCAAGTTAAATATGGAGATCGCCAAAAGATTCAAACCATTTTAGATTTTGTAGGTGTCAGCTATGCCAATCAAACCGAAGGTGATCAGTGGGCAGTGGCTATAAATAAAGGTGATAAAATTAGTTTAGAAAAGAGATATGTTGGTAAAAATAGCGTTCCAAATGTTGTTGGGATGCCAGTTAATGACGCGGTATATATTCTTGAGAATAATGGACTCAGAGTAGAATTGATAGGTAGTGGTGCGGTGAAAACGCAATCAATTTCAGCTGGAAGTAGGATAGTAAGAGGGCAAAAAATCAAGTTGAATTTACAATGACAGAGCTAAAGGACATATTGTATAACTCAGGAATAACAGAAGTGCATGGTACGTTAGAATTAAACGTAGTAAAAATTGAGTTTGATTCTAGAAATGTCAGTGCAGGAACTGTTTTTGTTGCTATAAAAGGTGTGGCTGTTGATGGTCATGATTATATCAGTCAGGCCATAGAAAATGGTGCAATTGCCATTGTTTGTGATGTTATGCCTGAAGAAATAATTACGACACTGACCTACATACGGGTGAAAGAATCGGCTTTTGCTTTAGGGATTATGGCCGCCAATTTTTATGATAATCCATCATTGGATATTAAACTTATTGGTATTACGGGCACTAATGGTAAAACAACTTGTGTCACACTATTGCATAAATTGTTTGAAGACTTGGGTTACAAAACAGGATTATTATCCACCGTTGTTAACAAGATTGGAGACAAAGAAATTCCATCCACTCATACGACTCCAAATCCTATGGATTTAAATAGGTTGCTGCGGGAAATGATTAATGTCGGATGTGAATTTTGTTTTATGGAAGTGAGTTCTCATGCATTGCATCAACATAGAGTTGCAGGCCTTAAGTTTGATGTTGGTGGATTTACAAATATTAGCCATGATCATTTGGATTATCACAAAACCTTCAAAGAATATATTTATGTAAAAAAAGCATTTTTTGATGGATTAGGGTCTACTGCAACAGCAATTGTAAATGTTGATGATACTAATGGCTTGGTAATGACTCAAAACACCCCTGCCAAGGTTAAAACATTCGCATTAAAAAATGTAGCTGATTTTAAAGTGAAAATTATAGAAAGTTCTTTTTCAGGATTAGTATTAAATATTGATAATCAAGAAGTTTGGACTAGATTGATCGGTGGTTTTAATGCCTATAATTTGATTCTTGTTTATGCCATTTCAGTTGAGTTAGGACTGGAGTCACTAGAAGTTTTAACAGGTATTTCAAATTTGAAATCTGTAGAAGGACGATTTGAGTATTTAAAGTCTGAGAAAAGTGTTATTGCTATTGTGGATTATGCCCACACGCCTGATGCACTTGAAAATGTATTGAATACAATATCATCAGTAAGAACAAAGAACGAAAAAGTCATTACTGTGATAGGATGTGGTGGTGATAGAGATAAAACCAAGCGTCCAAAAATGGCGCAAATTGCTGCCGAGCAAAGTGATAAAACCATTCTAACATCTGATAACCCAAGAAACGAGCATCCTGAAGATATCATTAGCGATATGAAAGCTGGTGTGCCAGTTGAAAGATCAGCGAGAGTAATGGCAATTACAGATAGGAAAGAGGCTATAAAAGTAGCTTGCTCATTAGCTGAGGCTGGAGATATTGTTTTAGTGGCAGGTAAAGGTCATGAAAAATATCAGGAGATCAATGGAGAACGATTTCCCTTTGATGATCTTGAAATAGTAAAAGAAACCCTTAAAAACCTAAATAAGTAATGCTGTATTATCTATTTAATTACCTGAACGAATTGGGCTTTCCAGGAGCTGGCGTATTTGACTATATATCATTCAGATCAGCTATGGCAATTATTACCTCATTATTAATCTCTTTAGTATTTGGGAATAAAATTATTAACCTGCTTCGTCGCCAACAAATCGGTGAATCAATTCGAGATTTAGGCTTGGAGGGACAAAAAGAGAAAGAGGGAACGCCGACTATGGGAGGTCTAATTATTTTGGCTTCTGTAATTATCCCAACGTTGTTATTTGCCAAGCTAGACAATATCTATATCATTATTATGTTGGTCTCAACTGTTATGTTAGGAACAATTGGTTTCATTGATGATTATATTAAAGTTTTTAAAAAGAACAAAAAAGGTCTAGCTGGCAAGTTTAAGGTAATTGGACAAGTAATTGTTGGTCTGTTTGTAGGGGTCGTTTTGTATTATCATCCAGATATTCAAGTTCATAAAAGTGTACCCCAGGAAATGGTTGTTGAGAATTCAGTTGATGTAACTGAAAAGCATGATAGAACTGCTGAAGGTGAAAAATGGATCATGACAAAGGACATGACTACTACGATTCCCTTCGTTAAGGATAATGAGTTCAACTATAATTGGTTGATTGGAGACATATCTAAATCATATGGCTGGTTAATATTTATTCCTGTGGTTATTTTCATTGTTACTGGGATTTCTAATGGTGCAAATATGACGGATGGGCTTGATGGGCTAGCTACGGGAACATCTGCTATTATAGGTATTGCTCTAGCCATTTTCGCTTATATCTCTGGACACACCCAATTTGCTGATTATCTCAATGTCATGTATATACCTTATTCATCCGAGCTGGTAGTGTTTATAAGTGCATTTATGGGTGCATGTATTGGTTTTTTATGGTATAATTCTTATCCAGCAAAAGTCTTCATGGGTGATACTGGAAGCTTGGCTATAGGTGGCATCATAGCTGTATTTGCAATCATGATAAGAAAAGAATTATTAATACCAGTATTGTGTGGTGTATTTATTATTGAAAACTTGTCGGTAATCATTCAAGTTGGGTACTTCAAATTCACCAAGCGAAAATACGGAGAAGGCAAACGCGTGTTTAAGATGGCTCCCTTGCATCATCATTATCAAAAATTAGGAATGCACGAAGCAAAAATTGTCGCAAGATTTTGGATTGTTGGTGTATTACTAGCAGTAATCACAATAGTGACATTGAAATTAAGATAGAAATTACGAATGAAAGACATTAAAAACATAGCAATTCTTGGCGCAGGCGAAAGCGGTGTAGGAGCGGCATTATTAGCCCAACATAAGGGTTATGGTGTTTTTGTGTCCGATTTTGGTGAGATCAAGCCATCATTTGTTGATGAATTAACTTCAAATCAATTGGATTTTGAATCTGGTAAACACACTGAATCAAAAATTTTATCAGCTGATTTAATTGTTAAAAGCCCTGGGATTCCTGAAAAAACACCGATTGTTCAAAAGGCAATCAGTCAAGGGACTAAAGTGGTTAGTGAGATTGAATTTGCTGGCCAATTTACTGATGCTAAAATGGTTTGTATTACGGGCAGTAATGGCAAAACTACTACTACGTTATTAATACACCATATATTAAAAAAAGCAGGACTAAATGTAGGTGTTGCTGGAAATATAGGTGAAAGTTTAGCACGACAGGTAATCTCTGATGAACATGATATCTATGTTTTAGAATTAAGCTCATTTCAATTGGATGGCATGTTTGACTTCAAAGCTGATATTGCTATTCTCTTAAATATTACACCAGATCATTTGGATCGATATGATTATGAAATGCAAAATTATATTGATTCCAAATTCAGAATTACACTGAACCTAACCAGTTCTGAATGGTTTATTTACAATGCTGATGATCCTTTGATTACTGCAGAAATAAATAAACGTCAAATCAATGCCAATTTCGCACCGTTCTCAATTAAAACCACTGAGAATATGCATGGATATATAAACAACAACAACCAATTAATTATTAATTTAAAACCTGAATTAATTATGTCGATTCACGATTTAGCCCTAAAAGGCAAACACAATGCTCAAAACGCTCTCGCTGCAGGAATTGCATCAAAACTACTAGAGATTAGAAATGAGTCAGTACGAGAAAGTCTACAGGACTTTAAAAATGTAGAACACCGTTTGGAATTTGTTGCCAAAGTTAACGGTATAGAGTTCATCAACGATTCAAAAGCAACCAATGTTAATTCAACTTGGTATGCGCTTGAAAGTATGGAGAATCCAGTTGTATGGATTGTAGGAGGTGTGGATAAGGGAAATGATTATGATTCTCTAATTCCATTAGTAAAAGACAAGGTAGAAGCCATTATTTGTCTTGGTGAGTCTAATGACAAGATTATCGAAACCTTTAGTGGGCTAGTGGATAAAATTGTTGAGGTTAAATCAGCCTTTCATGCCGTAAATTCTGGCTATGAATTAGCCAAATCAGGTCATGTTGTGCTTTTGTCTCCTGCATGTGCCAGTTTTGATTTATTCGAAAGCTACGAAGACCGAGGTAAACAATTTAAATCAGCTGTAAGAGCACTCTGATATTTATTAAACTGCACAAATTTTGAATCAGCTTTTTAAATATCTTAAAGGAGATAAGAATATATGGGTAATTGCCTTGTTTTTAGGTATATTATCTATTGTCTCAGTCTTTAGCTTTATCCCAATTTTGGTAAAGGTTAAAGGCATGAGTTATTCTTTTTTATTTTTTAAGCATTTTATTCTTCTGATTCTTGGATTTGTATTGATGTTTGTGGTTCATAAACTGCCCTTTAGAGTATTTTCAAAATTATCAAAGTTGATATTCTATGTTGCAATTATATTATTGGTGCTAACAATGTTTATCGGGGAAAGTGTAAACGGAGCTGATAGATGGTTGAAAATACCTTTAGTGCCATTTTCGTTTCAAACTTCTGATTTTGCTAAACTAGCTTTGGTTTTGTACCTATCTAAACAATTAATCAAGCGCAAAAGTGAATTTGGAGATATGAAGGTGGTTGCCCGTTACATTATTTTGCCAGTAGCATTAACGGTATTCTTAATTTTGCCATCTAATCTGTCTACTGCACTTATAATTGGTTTGATCTCATTGGCAATAATGATTATGGCTAATTTTCCTTGGAAATGGATTGGATTATCTATTGGAGGTGCAGTGGTTACATTCTTGTTACTATTGCAGATTGCTAAATTTTATCCCGAAGCTTTGCCTAGGGTAGCCACTTGGAATGCACGAATAGAACGCATGTATTCTAATGAGGTTGATGGCACCGAACAAATGCAAATTACCAATTCATTACACGCCATTAAAAATGGAGGTTTTTTGGGGAAAGGTCCTGGTAGTGGTGAGTTAAAGCGGTATATTCCGGAGGCGTATGCTGATTTCTATTTTGCAGCAATTGTTGAGGAAGGAGGTCTTTTAATGGCATTTATAGTGGTTAGTTTGTATCTGATGTTGTTTTTTAGAATGGTGAGAATTGCAGTGAAAATACAGGAGAAAAACGAATATGCAGCTTATGTGGTGATTGGGATTGGATTAATTGTTATGATGTCGGCTGTTGTGAACATGCTTGTCTGCACAAAACTTATTCCAGTAACTGGTCAGAATATGCCTCTATTGAGCATGGGAGGTACTTCAGCATGGTTTACATCAATCGCATTTGGCATAGTAATAAGCGCAAGTAGAGAAATTGAAACTACTACTGAATCGACAGTAGTTTCATCTGACTTGAATAATGCCATAACCTAAAGATTTGAAAAATGAGCATCAATAAAGTTATCATAAGTGGAGGCGGTACAGGAGGACATATATTCCCTGCTATTGCCATTGCTAATCAAATCAAAATAAGTTATCCAAATGCTGATATATTGTTTGTTGGTGCGGAGGGAAAGATGGAAATGGAAAAAGTGCCGAAAGCGGGTTATAAAATTGTTGGATTACCGATTAGAGGTTTGCAGAGAAAATTAACGATTAAAAATTTATCTTTTCCTTTCAAACTGATATCAAGCTTACTTAAGGCAAAGCGAATTGTAAAAGAATTTAAACCTGATATTGCCATTGGTGTAGGAGGTTATGCTAGCGCTGCTATTGTAAGAGTGGCCGCCAAAAAAGGTGTTCCAACCCTTGTTCAAGAGCAGAATTCATATCCTGGTATTACAAATAAGTGGCTTGCTAAAAGGGCAAAAACAATTTGTGTGTCTTATGATGGACTAGAACGTTTTTTTCCAAAAGAAAAAATTGTCAAAACAGGGAATCCGGTTAGAAGTGAAGTAGTAAATATCAAGGGGAAAAAGGAAAAAGGGCTAAGTCATTTTAATTTGACACCTCATAAGAAAACAGTACTAGTAATTGGTGGGAGTCTAGGTGCCGGAACGATAAATGCTAGTTTCGGGCAGGATATTCAAAACTTATTGGATAAAGATCTTCAGGTCATTTGGCAATGTGGTAAATACTACCATGCTAATTTAAAACCTATAGTAAAAGCGTTGAATTCAAAGTTGGTATATCTGAATGACTTTATTTATGAAATGGATCTGGCCTACGCAGCAGCAGATTATATTGTTTCCAGAGCCGGCGCTATGTCGGTTTCTGAATTGTGTTTGGTTGGCAAACCGACTATTTTAGTTCCTTCACCCAACGTGTCAGAAGATCATCAAACAAAAAATGCCATGGCACTAGTAAATGAAAACGCTGCTATTTTAGTAAAAGATATTGAGGCTAAACAGAAATTAATTGATACAATCATAGGGTTAGATCAGGATTTAGATAGGCAGAAAGAATTATCATCTGAAATTATAAAACTTGGTATTGATAACGCACCAGAACGCATTTTGAAAGAAATCGAAAAAATATTAAATTGAGGTTTAACGACATACATACCGTATATTTTATTGGCATTGGAGGAATAGGAATGAGTGCCATTGCCAGATTTTTTAATGTGATGGGTAAAAATGTAATTGGTTATGATAAAACCGAAACACAGCTTACCAAACAATTGCAAGCTGAAGGAGTAGATGTGCATTTTGAAGACAGAGCTGAGTCTGCTCTGGAAGGTTTAAATAAATACAATACAATAGTGATTTTCACGCCAGCAGTACCAGCTTCCCATGGTGAACTGTTAGCGTTTCAAGAGGCTGGTTTCACAATTATTAAACGGGCAAAGGCTCTGGGTATAATTTCTGAACAACAAGATACCTATGCTGTGGCGGGAACACACGGTAAAACGACAACATGTTCAATCATGGCGCATGTCCTGTATACTACCAAAGAGTCTTGTAATGCCTTTATAGGCGGAATTACTTCAAATTATAATTCAAATTGTTTAATTTCAGAAGGGTCTGATAGGGTGGTGGTTGAAGCAGATGAATTTGATCGGTCATTCTTGCAGTTAGCTCCTAAACATTCTATTATTACCTCTATGGATGCTGATCATCTTGATATTTATGGCGGATCAACTGCCTTAGAAGATTCATTTATTGAGTTCGCAGAAAAAACGGATGATATTGGCTTACTGATGTTACAAGCTAATCTTGATTTCTCTAAATACAGTGGTCAAGCACAAAAATTGACCTATGGTTTTAACCATAATTCTGCCGATTGGAAAGGATCAAAACTAAGATATATTAATGGGAAAACATATTTTAATATTGCCAGTAAGAGACAACTTTTTAAAGATGTTGAATTTGGTTTGCCGGGTCAACATAATGCCGAAAATGCTTTAGCGGTTTTTGCACTTTTATTTGAATTGGGCATTTCGGAATTGCATTTAAGGAATGCATTTAAATCATATTTAGGTGTTAAAAGACGTTTTGAATTTCATTTAAAAGAAAATGATCTTATCATTATTGACGATTATGCCCATCATCCTGCTGAAATTACTTCCTTTTTGGGGTCAGTGAAGGCGCTATATCCTACTAAACAGATTACTTGTGTTTTTCAACCACATTTATTTAGTCGGACGCAAGACTTTATGGAGGATTTTGCTATTTCATTAGGGTTAGCCGATAAGTTATACTTGTTAGATATTTATCCTGCTAGAGAATTGCCTATTGAAGGAATAACCAGTGAAGTATTGTTGTCGAAAGTAGACCTTGAGTCTAAATATTTGTCTAGTAAATCAACTATCGTAGATGATCTATCAATTGGTGTTCATGAGGTTATAGTAATAGTAGGAGCAGGAGATATTGACACGTGTATCAAACCAATAACTGCCCATTTTAAACAATTGTATGAATAGCTGGTTGAAAAACATATTGTGGCTAGGCTTTGTGATCCTCATTATTGTTTTAATGAGTTTTGTTAATTCTTCAAAAAAAGAGCAGGTTCTTGGGATTCCGGATATTTCAGTTGACATACATGAAAATCAAATGTTTCTCAGTGAACTAGATATTCAGGAGAAATTAATTGCAAAGCATTTAATAGGAGAAGATTATACTTATTCTGATGTTGATTTTAATAAAATTGAGTCTTACTTATTAGGTTTAAGTGAAGTAAAGTCAGTTGAAGTTCATTCAAAAGTAGGACACCATTGGGAAATTAAAGTTAATCCTAGACAACCAATTGCACGACTATTCAACCTTAACGGATCTAGTTGTTATATTGATACGGAAGGCAAACTGATGCCCTTGTCATCAAATTATTCAGCTCATGTCCTAACCATTAGTGGCTTTATAAATGAAACGGATATGGAAAGAAACGCTATAGATGTAATCAACAATGATAGTTTGAAAACTATTGAGATACTGGATGATTTGTATAATATTTCAAACTATGTTTGTTCTGATAAGTTCTTTTCTTCCCAAATCACACACATTTTTGTCAATCCACAAAAGGAATTTGAGTTAATTCCAAGAGTGGGTAGACAAAGGATAATGTTTGGCAACAGTGATTTTTTAGAAGGGAAGTTCAAGAAGTTGAAAGTGTTTTACCAAGAAGGTCTTTCTAAGGCTGGTTGGGAGCAGTATGACACTATTAATGTTAAGATTAAAAACCAGATTATTTGCTCAAAACGATAAATTATGTCTGAAATAGTTGTAGGATTAGATATAGGAACCACTAAAATAGCCTGTTTTGTAGGTCGCAAAACTGAACATGGTAAAATTGAAATTTTATCAATGGGACGATCTGAAAGCGTTGGTGTTTCAAGAGGAGTGGTCTCTAATATAGAAAAAACCGTACAATCTATCAAAGTAGCTATTGAAGAAGCACAAGATAGAATTGAAGGAGAATTAAGTATTAAATTAGTTAATGTAGGAATTGCAGGACAACATATTTCAAGTCTACAACACCGAGGGATGTTAACACGTGATGATTTGGATAATGAAATCTCACAAAATGATATTGACAACCTGATTGAGGATATGTATAAGTTGATTATGCAACCTGGTGAGGAAATCATCCATGTTTTACCGCAGGAATATATTGTTGATAACGAACAGGGTATTAAAGATCCAATCGGTATGTCTGGTGTTAGACTTGAGGCTAATTTTCATATTATTACTGGTAATATAGGGGCAGCTAAAAATATTAAAAAATGCGTTGACAAGGTTGATTTGATTGTTGATGAGATGATCCTTGAACCATTAGCTTCTTCTGAGGCAGTATTAAGTGAGGAAGAAAAGGAAGCAGGTGTGGTTTTAGTAGATATTGGAGGTGGTACAACAGATGTGGCCATTTTCCAGGATGGAATTATTCGACACACTGCAGTAATTCCTTTTGGAGGTAATGTGATTACTGAAGATATCAAAGAGGGTTGCACTATAATGAGTCGTCAATCAGAATTGTTAAAAGTAAAATTTGGATCTGCTCTCGCAAGTGAATGTCAGGATAATGAAATTGTCTGTATTCCTGGCTTAAGAGGTCGAGAGCCAAGAGAGATTTCAGTGAGAAATTTAGCTTCAATTATACAAGCAAGAATGGAAGAGATTATAGAGCATGTGCACTATGAAATCAAAAATTCTGGTTATGAGAAGCGATTAATTGGTGGTATTGTTGTCACTGGTGGTGGTGCGCAATTGAAACATATTACACAATTGTTTGAATACATCACTGGTATGGACACCAGAATTGGTTACCCAAATGAACACTTGGCACCATCTACTAAAATTGAAAACATCACAAGTCCAATGTACTCTACTGGAATTGGTCTTGTCATAAAAGGCTTCGAAAAAGCAAATAAAATGAGTGTGGAATATGTCAAAGCGGCTAAGAATCACTCAACGAAAAGAAAAGGTAGCTTTTTCGAAAAAATATTAACGAAAGGAAAAGCTTGGTTTGAAGAGGAAGATTAATCTTTTAGGACTAGGCAATAAACAAAAATTAAAAAACAACAGTTATGGAATTTGATTTACCAAAAGACCAATCTTCAATTATCAAGGTAATTGGTATTGGTGGTGGTGGTGGAAACGCTGTTAACCACATGTATAACCAAGGTATCAAAGGTGTTGATTTCATTATTTGTAATACTGATCAGCAAGCTTTGGATATCAGCTCCGTTCCAAATAAGATTCAATTGGGAGCTAGTCTGACTGAAGGTAGGGGTGCAGGAGCAATTCCTGAAATCGGTAAAAATGCTGCCATTGAAAATATTGATGAAATACGTGATGTTTTAGGAGAGCATACCAAAATGGTATTTATTACTGCTGGAATGGGAGGAGGTACTGGAACAGGTGCTGCACCAGTCATTGCAAAAATTGCAAAAGACATGGGTATTCTTACCGTTGGAATCGTAACTGTGCCTTTTGGATTTGAGGGACGTAAAAGAAAACTACAAGCCGAGGAAGGATTGGAAGAGTTAAGAGGATGCGTAGACACTTTGTTGATTATCAATAACGATCGTTTACGAGAAATGTTTGGAAATTTGTCTCTAGGAAATGCATTTTCTCAGGCTGATGATGTTTTAGCAACTGCTGCTAAAGGTATCGCTGAGGTAATTTCTGTTACTGGTGCCATTAACGTGGATTTTAACGACGTGAATACGGTCATGAGAGATAGTGGAGTGGCTATCATGGGATCTGCCGTAGCTGAGGGTGAAAACAGAGCAATGGACTGTGTTAAGAGTTCATTGTCTTCGCCATTATTAAATGATAATGATATCACAGGTGCACGTTACGTACTATTAAATATTACCTATGGTGATAAAGAAGTTCTAATGGATGAGATCGGTGAGATTACTGATTATATTCAAGATGAGGCAGGTTCAACTGCTGATGTGATTTGGGGGCATGGTTTTGATGAATCACTTGGTGATGGATTATGTGTTACTTTGATTGCAACAGGATTCAACTCCTCTCCAGTTACTGGTTTTGAAAAAGAACCTGAAAAGAAAGTTCATTCTTTAGATGATAAAAAAGCAACAATAATTTCTGAGCCAATTCAATCGCCTGTTGAACAAAATGAATTTGTGTCGAAAGAAGATATGATTGAGGAAGAAAGTGTTGAAGAGCCATTTTTGAAGGTTAATGAAGAAGACGAAAGCCAAACTGAAATTAACTGGACGATTTCTTCAGAAAGTGAAGCAACTCGAGAAGCCTCATCAGAACCTGAAGAGGAAGTAATCAGACATTATTTGACAGATGATGTTGAGGAAAAAATAGAATTAGAAAATGTAACCCCTAAGGTTGTATTGTCTAAAGAAGAGCAAGAAAAAAGAACAAAAGAACGCATGGAGCGAATCCAGAACTATACTTCTAAATTAAAATCTTCAAATGGTATTGATGATTTAGAAAAGGAACCAGCTTATAAAAGAAGAGACATTAGATTTGATGATGTTGAACATTCTTCCGAAGAACCAAAAAGTAAATTTACCATTTCAGAAACCGAAGAGGATGGCGAAAAAAAGTTTGGATTAAGAGAGAATAACTCGTTCTTACACGATAATGTAGATTAATAAGTTACCTTTTATTTATCAATTTGAAAAAACCACACCACTGCTACCAGGTGTGGTTTTTTTATGCCCCCTTTTACTATTTGCTTTTACAAACCCAATCAGTGTTGTTGGTTGGGTTTGCATGGTTATTCCACTTTCTTAGTTTGTAAAATAGAATGTACCCCCAACCACATTGATTTTTATTTCGTATTGAATGATAACTACTTAACTCTAATTTACAAGAAATGAAAAAATTGTTACTATTCCTATCGGTTATTTTGGTGGTCAATTTGGGCAAGTCGCAATATGTTACTATTCCTGATGCCAATTTCGCTAATTGGTTACAGAGCTACTATCCAAATTGTATGTCAGGCAATCAAATGGATACAACTTGTATTGACTTCGCAACAGCTTTAACAGTTGATATTAGTGCTAATAATATCTCAAGTATAGATGGTATTCAATATTTCGATAATCTTCAAACTTTGAATTGTAACAATATTGGTTTAACGAGTATTCCAGTTCTGCCAAATAATTTAATAAGTTTGGACTGTGGTGCGAATAATTTAATCGCATTACCCTCTTTACCTCAAGGCCTTGAAGAATTAAATTGTCAGTATAATTCAATTTCCATATTGCCGCCTTTGCCAGGGACTCTTGAAGCATTAGGTATTAGCATTAATCCTTTAACTGTTACACCAATATTACCCAATGGATTATTATTCTATGCGGCTGCTGGAATTACAACTTTTCCAACGCAACCCATTTTTCCTAATTCATTGATATTTTGTGATATATCAGATAATAATATTTCTACCTTGCCCTCTTTACCAAATGGACTGGATTGGTTGGCAGCTAATCATAACCCATTGGATACATTAACAGCATTGCCTGATTCTCTAAGGGAAGTTTATTTAGGTTTCTGTGGATTAAATGGACTACCAAGTCTACCCTCAACATTAGAGATTTTGAACTGTTATGGTAATAACCTTACAGAATTACCAAGTCTTCCAGCCAGTCTAGTATTATTAGTTGTGGTTAATAATCAACTCACAACCTTGCCAACCTTACCTCAGGATTTATTTGGTCTGCACGCAGATAGTAATCAAATAGCGTGTTTGCCCATATTGCCACAAAACATTGCCAGTATTAATTTAAACGGCAACCCAATAAATTGTTTGCCAAACTACGTTAATGCACTATCATCAACACCTTTAGATACATTACCACTATGTGTTTATGGGAATAGTGCTACAAATCCAAATGGTTGTATAACGGCAAGTGGTATCTCCGGACAGGTGTATAATGATACAAGCAGCAACTGTATTGGAGAACCAGGAGAGTTTGGTGTCCAAAATGTTCCGCTTAGGTTGTATGATAATGTGGGATCATTATTGTCAACTATTGGCTCGAATATAATTGGTAATTATGCCTTTTATGCCATGCCAAATTCATACACCGTTGAATTAGACACTGCAAATAAACCTTATCAAGTATTGTGTAACTCACCGGGAATTGATTCAAGCTTTACCTTAAATGCCATAGATACGTTAATTCAGAATGTTGATTTTCCTATCGAATGCAGACCGGGAATTGATCTTGGAGTACAATCCATTGTGCCAGTAGGCTGGGTATTTCCGGGACTATCACATATGGTTGAAATTACAGCAGGTGACTTATCTCAGTGGTATGGTTTAAATTGTGCATCTGGAATAAATGGAAATGTTAGTGTTACTGTGAATGGTCCTGTATCATATCTGGGCCCAAAACCGGGAAGCTTAACACCAATTGTATCAGGTAATACATTTAATTATACCATTCCGGATTTTGGAATTGTTAATATGACTCAAGATTTTGGGTTAATTCTTGAAACTGATACAACCACACAAGCAGGTGATTCAATTTGTATAGATGTACAGATTACGCCTTCTATCGGAGATAATAATGTTGTAAATAATTCTTATAACTTTTGCTATGAGGTTCTTAATTCCTATGACCCTAACGATAAAACGGTCTACCCATGGAAAGTTTCACCAAACTACAATGATTGGTTAATTTATACGATTCATTTTCAAAATATAGGAACCGCACCAGCGTTTAATGTTAGATTAGAAGATACGCTTTCAAGTCTTTTAGATTATTCAACCTTTGAGGTTATCGGATATAAACATGCCAATCATTTTGACTTAACCGGAGATAAATTATCGGTTTATTTCCCAAGTATTATGCTAGCTGACAGTGCAACCAATGAGCCAGAATCACATGGATATTTTCAATATCGAATTAAACCTATTTCCAGTTTACCTTTGGGTACTGAAATAGAAAATACAGCTCATATCTTCTTTGATTATAATGATGCTATTGTGACTAATATAGCTTTGACAACTTATGTCGACGACCTATCAATTTTGGAAGAAACAGAGAACATATTAATTTATCCTAATCCGTCGACTGGTCAGTTTTACATCAAATCTGGTTTAACTAATTATACTATTAAAGCATTTGACATTGCAGGTAGGCTAGTTGATCTAGATATCCAAAACCTGAGCGATAAATTACAAGTGGATATTCTTCAGGCTGCAAAAGGGGTTGTTTTCCTAATTATTGAAGCTGATCAAGGTGTATTTCGAAAGAAATTGATTTTGAATTAGTGTTTCTCTCAAGTATTTACATTTTTTTGCGTTGTTTTACAATCTTTAACTAAAGGTAAGTTTAACTAGTTCTACCTTCATGAAAATCACTAAAAATCATAGTATGAAGAGAACGACAAATATTGCACTAATAGTAAGTATTCTATTGATTATAGTTGTTATAACTGGGTTCACCAATAATGCAACGTCAATACAAAAAACGGAAGTTGTTCTCGAGAATGAGAACCAACAAAACCAAACCATTAATATGTTTGTCACGCATGGCCATTGCAGCACACCATTTGCTGGAATTGTTGATAAATTAGAAGTCATTCCAGTTATTAGAAAAGACAAAGGTAATCCATTGGAAGATATGAAGATTTCATTTGAAGTGGATCCCAATTCATTCAATGTCTGCGCTGGAGAAGAATTGACTGCAAAAATTAAAACACTGGGTTTATTTATCGGTGAGAATAATGAAAAGATCACATTTAGATCTACTGAGGTCTATACTATGGGAATTAATTGGTACCAGGTTAACGGTAAAATGTCGATTAAAGGAATAGAAAAAGAAGTGAAATTTTTTGCTACTGGTATCCGAGATCCGAAAGAAACAATGGCGAGTTCATTAGTTCTAGAAGGTCAATTGAATCTGTTTGATTGGGGAATTGATTATGATCTAATTGTTAATGGTGAATCAGACTATATTAGCACCAAATGGATGCATTTGAACATGACCATAGACCTGTCCGACGTTAAAAAATCATAGTGAAATCCTTATGGTTAAGAATTGAATATATCTTGTAAATATAGTTTTTAATCGTTTATTCTCGAATTGTGTTGTAAATAAGCAGCTTAAGGGTTTGTGGATAGATGTGGTGATGTAACTTAGTTGAGGTCAGCGCAAGTTTCTTTACTGTTTTAAGTATATTTGATTAATGCTAAATTTTCTAGATACAATAGAAGAGCTTTCCAAAAGTGTCAATTTACATGAAGGAAAAATAAATAAATTCACTCGGGAAATTCTAATTAACTCTTCCAAAGCCTTGGACTGTGACCGCTGTAATGCTTGGTTATTTGAACAAGATCAAACCCAATTAGTGTCTCTACTATCGTATACCGCATCCAATGATTTGTTTAGTAATGAAAATTCACTAGATAAAAACAAATTACCCAATTACTTTAAATTTCTTAAAAAAAATGAATTAATAGTGTCTGATAATGCTGGCAAAGAACCCATGAATATAGAACTGCTAGACGGCTATTTAATTCCTAATAAAATAACATCAATGATTGATGTGCCATTACGTTCAGAAGGTAAAATGATTGGCGTAATATGTTTTGAACATGTCAACAAAAAACATTCTTGGTCTTATGATGAACAGAAATTTACACAATCTGTTGCACAATTATTGTCTTTAGCATTAGAAACAAAGCAAAAAAGAGAGTATCGACAGGAACTTGAGAAAATAATCAGTCAAAAAGAGGTTTTAATTTCTGAAATTAACCATAGGGTCAAAAATAATATGTCTGTGATTATCAGTCTACTGAATTTACAGAAACAGAAAACAAAAGACGTTTTTCATTCAGAATTGTTGGAAGATGTTAAGGATAAAGTTTATTCTATGTCTATGATCCAGGAGCAGTTACATGCTAATGGAGATGTTGACAGCATTAATTTTGGGGGGTATTTAGAGGCTTTGATAACCAATCTTAATGGATCCTATGGTGAAGAAATGCATGTTCGATTTGATCTAGACATTGAGAAAATTGGGGTTGATGTGTCTAAGGCTATCCCTTGTGGTTTGATTGCAAATGAAATACTGACAAATTCGTTTAAACATGCTTTTAATGATCAGAACCAAAGTCCTAAGCTTGGTATAAGTTTAAAAAAATCAAATGATGCTGTGGATTTGGTTTTTCATGATAATGGTCCTGGGTTTAATTTAAATGCAACTCAAGTTGGTATGGGCTTAGAGCTAATTAAAGATTTATCAGAGCAAATAGATGGGTCAATTACTTTTAATGTTGAAAATGGAGTTTTAATAAAACTGCAATTCCCAATATCTTAAAGTAGTTTTTATTGGGTCTTATTTTACAATTTTCTGACTAACTACGTCTCCGTTTTCAAAATGCACGTTTAATATATACATTCCACTATTTAAATCTGAAACATTAATTTCACCATTAGTTAGTTGATCTTGACTAATTGTTTTTACTTTTTGACTTAAAACATTAATAATATTAATCTTGCTAATTGCTGTGGAGCTATTATTTTCAATCGTAATAATATCATTGAAAGGGTTAGGATAGATGCTGACGTTATTTTTCAATTCTGAATCCTTTACAGAAAGAGAAATATCATATTCAATCAAATAGTAGATACTATTTGTCGAAATTAAATCGTTCCATAACCCATAATTAACTGCCGTTGGTTTAATAATAATTGTCAAATGATCCTGTCCACCAGAATTATCAGGTTCAGCTGGACTAATACCCCAATTTGTATAAAGTCCATTAACAGGCATACCACTTGAGGTGCCACTCCAAAATTGATCGCCGATACCACTGTTATCACCATCCCAAATCCAATTTCCTTCAACCACTGCATCACTTCCACCTAGCCAAATTGATGCAGTTCCAAATTGATTTTGAGTATTATCAATTACAATTCCTGCATTGTTTGTAAGTTCATCAAAAACAGCATTTTGTTCATCAATATCATTAATCTCAGCTAAATAACCATTCCGACTAACTGCGCAAGACGACGCAGCTGTCCAAGTTTTATTTTCTTTCACAACTTCATATGAGTGTCCGCCATAAACAAAGGAATAAATATTTGAAGGATCTGCGCATTGGGCAAAGCTAATATGGCACATCATAATTAGTGCCCCAAAAAACAATAGATTTTTAGATAATTTCATACAGTTTAAATATTAATATTTTAGTATAATTAGTTGTGGGAAATCAGCTATTATTTTTTAGAACTTATTGCTAAGTTAAGTAATTCAAATGAATTGCCATTTAATGGGACAAAGAGGTTATCTAATAACGAACTTGTTTCAATTTAATCGAGTCCCTTGAATCAAAATAGATGATTTGATAGACTGTTCTTTTAGATGCATGAACTTTAATCGTTCTTCGTCTTTTTTGAAATTTTCAAAATCTTGTACTGAATTAAATTCTACTAGATGAATTTCGTATGGCACTTCGATATTATTTTCAATGACTGAATTTTTTTCTGGACGAATTCGCAAAGTAAGTTGCCCATTATATTTTAATATAGTTGGTATTGCCATTTCTTCAAATTGATTAAATACATCCTCCTGTCCTTCTTTGATGTATATTAATTGTGTTAGATGTATCATTTTCCTTTCAATTACGATAGTTCATTTTTAATTATTTCTTTGATCTTAACCGCTTTTTCAAAATGATTTAGCTGATGTGTTAAAATCCACCATTCAGCAACCTCCATTAATAATTTAGGATTGTCATTTTTATTGGCGAAAAAAGCATAGAATGATAAACCTACATTTTCGCCTTTTTGCTTAATTTTGTTGTTACAAACGGCAATTATCTTTTGATTGATTGTTTTATGCATTTAGCTGATTTAAAGTTTAACTCCTGTTATCATCTCTTTTTCATTTTATACGACTTAATACATTAAGATCACCGACCGTTTCAAGCCCAGCAATTGACGTACTATCTTGGAAAATTTGAATGCCTTTTTTATCTAAAACAGTTAATTTGAGATTGGCATCAATGCTTTCAGAAATACGCCGATCCATTGACCCTTGTAAGGGTGCTTTTAAAGTTCCAGATTGGTTGCGAAAAGCCTGAATTCGATAGGTAAATTTCTTATCTGAAATAGTTATTTTTATTGTGTCATTAGTTGAAGTGTCTAGTTTTAATCTTGCATGTGTATAAGTGCCAAAACGCTGAACTGAATTATTATGAAGGAAGAATCCTAAAAAACCAGTAAAAGAACTTCCAAGCCAAGGCACATTTGCAACTGATAACATGAATGATGTTTTCTTGGCGTTAAAATTATTAGATTGGATCCAAATCCAAGCAGATGGCATTGACTTACCCCAGTCCTTTTCAATATAGCCTAGCCCTTTGTTAAAACTAAGTATGTCATTTCCTTTCTTAATTTGACCGTGCAAATCGTGAGTTAGACTCACAACACCATGATAACATTCCATAAAAGGGACAAATCTATACCATCCCATAATGGCAGTTTTTTTGTTCTTTTTTTTAAAGAGATTAACTTGCCCCGACATGTAAACTTTACCTACAATTAATGAAGAATCTTGCTGAATATTAAGAATAAGACTATCCTTTGAGAAATAGTTTTTACCTATCCGAATCGCAAATTTTTGCTTTGAAAATGAAAATTTTTCAATTGGATAATCGTAATAAAATGTCTCAGCTGTTTTTCCATCAATAACTTGTATGAACGCATGTTGCATCTCTCCATTTTGAGATAGAGAAATACCTGGGATAACACTCAATATTGAAGCTTGATCATGAGAGACCATTTTGAAGTACCAGCCTTCAAAGTATCGCTTTCTTTTTTTATTACCTTGAAATAATTCTGGATTTTTCATTTTCTTAAAACCATACCCTGGAATAATTTTATGTGCTTTAAAGTTAGCTTCGGTTTTTGTGTCTTGAGACCAGATAGTATTTAAACCACTAATACCAATTAATAGAAATAAAAAGGAAAATAAGATGACTTCTTTCATGATGGTAATTTAACAGATCAGGAAGATATCGTTTTTTAATCTGTTAACCAAGATGATTTACACTCTATTATACTATTAGTGATATTATGAAAATGGATTATTATCCATGTAATTTCTGTTGTAAGTATTTTTGCGTAATTTCGTCTTAAATAGAATTCAACTTCAAATTATGAAAAATTTTCTTCTTATTCTGACTATTGTTTTGGGGATAAATGGCCCAGCGTATTCCCAACTTTCAAATGGCTCAATTGCGCCTAATTTCTCATTAACAGATCGTGACGGAAACGTCCATAATTTGTATCAATATTTGGATCAAGGAAAGGTTGTGTTTATCAAATTTTTTGCTTGCCATTGTCCTGGTTGTTGGGGGTATCATAATACTGGAAAATTAGAAACTTTACATCAAACCTATGGGCCTTCTGGCACAAACCAAATTATTGTGTTGATGCTTGAGCATGATGTGAATAACCCTGAAGCATTTTCGGGAATGGGAAATTATACCCAAGGTGACTGGGAAGATGGTAATTCCGTGCCAATGATTGATGTCGAAGGAAATGATCGCTCAGTATTCAGTGATTATAATTTGAATTATTATCCAATGATTATGAAAATCTGTTCCGATAAAACTGTAGAACTCATGTCAACAAGTTATTCAGTATCACAACTATTTCAAGAAGCTGATGATTGTGCTGGAGCCCTGTCGGTTGAATCTGTGGTTGAAACTGGTTCAGTTTATGTTGACAACATAAATAAGCAATTAAAATTAAAAGGTTTTGAAGAGGTAGGTAATATTACATTTTATAATGTAATGGGACAGAAAGCCTTAGCTGTAGATGGTGGTTCAAATTCTATTGTTGATGTGTCATCTTTGAGCTCAGGAATGTACGTCGTTCGATTGACACATTCCAGTGGTATTTTGAGTGAAAAAATTCTTATAGAATAGTTAGATAAAGTTTCCAATATTTTGTTTGAATACATTGGTTATATTTTAAGTGGCGTCCCTATTAATACTCTAAAAATTAATATTTGGATTATTTTGATTCGGCTTCTTTTTTTAAATCTGTTGTAAATTGCTCGAAAGAGTTATCAAATGAAGGTATTTTGTTCGCAAACATTGGAAACATAAGTCCTCCAATCTTTTCTGTCATTGTAAACACAGTTTTATTTTCAACCTTTTGTAAGGTATAGATTCTTTCCCCCATAGCATCTCCCCAAATTAATTTTTCGTTCGGAATGAATTCTTTTATTTTTAATTTAAAAGTTCTGGTTGTGTCAAGCGTACTTTTCAGTTTTATTTTTTGACCTTTTTCTATATTACCTTCTATAGATACAATGGTAGAGTTCCACCTAGGAAAATCAGAAGCGTTGGTGAGTAATGCCCAAACAACAGATATATCTGAATCAATTGTTTGACTAATTGTTGTGGTGCGACTAAATGTCTTTTTTATTGTTTTAGCATTGCCGTCTTGAGCAATTGAAGATAAACTGGTCATAAATAAAGCGATTAGTAATAGATTTTTCATTTAGTTAATTTTAAAAATGTAAAGAAAGATAATCCAAACCAAATTCCAGTTTACATATGTTAAATAATTACCTTTTTAGTTGATTGCCAGCTCGGATTCTTGAAAGACTGACTTGAGATATTTGCAACATAGATGCTATATCTTTCAATGGTGCAACTTGAATAAAACGAGGGAAAGCATATTCAATATATTGGTAATTTCTTGTCGCATCATTGGACAGCAAATTAACAAATACATCAATTAATTTAATGTGTAATTTTTCAGTCAAAAATATTCCAAAAAGTGCCCAGTTTTTTGAATCATTGTAGAGTTTTAAAAGATTTTCCCTTGAGATCATAAAAACTTTGGTGTTTTCATAAAACTGCAATGAAAATTGGGAGTTTTCTCTATTGACAAAACTTTTGTATTCTGTGATAAAAGTTTGTTCAGGTTTCATCCATAGTGTTTGCTCCTGTCCTTGGGCATCAATATAAAAACATCTTGTTATTGAGCTTTCGGCGAAAAAAATATAGTTACAAACTTCTCCGATTTCAGAAATAAACGAATTTGCTTCGAATTCTTTTTCTTCAAATAATGAAAGGCCAAGTTCAATGTCTTCGTCAGAAAAGGAGGGATTGTATTTTAACAGTTCTTTTTTTATTTTTCCTTTCATATTTATTGTTTGGGTTTGATGTTGGGCTAAATAACGCAGAAATATTTAGGTCTCCACCTTTTTTTGGCTTCCATTTTGTAAAGTTTTTTCCTTTTAGAGCCCTTAATGAAAACTCTCTATCGTCTTATTTGATTAAATATATCCGTTTTAGTCTTAATAATTCAGCTCAAACACATTTTTATTCTGTCTGTCCATAACTGAGCTGGGTGTCATTTTTATCGCAAGGTCTCTCAGCATGACAACAACAGGGTTTGATGTTTGGGCCAGCTTGCCTATTTTCCAACTGGTATTTGTAACATGATTAGCCTTTTTCTTTCGTAGAGCTTGAAATCTGCTAAATGCCAATTCAACGCTACTTTCTTCCTTAAGACATATGCTTAAAGCCAAGGCACTCTCCACCGCCTGGACTGCTCCTTGACCCATATTGGGTGTGGTAGCATGTCCTGCGTCTCCCAAAAGGCATACATTGCCTTTATACCAAGATTCTATTGGCTTCAAATCCCAAATTTCATTGCATAGAATATTTTCTTTTGGTGTACCCATAATAATGTCACTCACGGTTTGATGATAACCCGAAAAGAGGTCTAGTAGATTAATATCTCTACTTTTAAATGCTTTTTTGTCTATCAGTGCAAACCAATAAACCTCGTCTTTGGTAATCGGTACAAAGCCAAATCGATTTCCTTTACCCCAAATTTCATTTAGTTCTTTTCGGTGTTTATCGTCAATTTTTGCCATTGAAATTCCTCTCCAACATACCTGTCCTGCGTCCCTAAGTTCAGTATTGTCAAAAACTGACTGTCTTACTGCAGAATTAATACCATCCGCACCAATAACAATTTCAGCAGTGTAGTTTGTACCATCTTCAAAAGCCAAGTTTATTTTACCATCTGTTTGATCTAAAGATTTCAGCTTTTTATTTAAATAAATTTCTGTAGGTCCCAAATGTTTCAATAAAATGTCATGAAGCGTTGCTCTGTGCATGGCAACTTGTTTAACCTGATACTTATTTTCAAATTTTTTAAGATTGGCGCGTGCCATAAAGCCAAGTTTTTTTGTCCGGACATTCATGGTATTGATATAGTTTCCATTCTGAAAAATGTCATCATATATATTGAGTCTTTTAAAAACCTGCATGGCGTTTATGGCCAAGTTTATCCCCGAGCCGGCTTTGCTAAACGCAGGAGTGTTTTCGAAAATTTCTACTTCAAACCCTTTTTGTTTTAATGCGATAGCAGTAGTTAAACCACCAATACCAGCACCTATGATTGTAATTTTTTTCATACTTTGCTAAATTTTAGGTCAAAGGTACTAATTTTATCTTGTATTAGGTCAATTGTACTAAATGTTTTATCTTTGTAAGATGAAGAAAACAACCAAAGTAATAATTTTGGAAACAGCCTTGGACTTGTTTAATACTCAAGGACTGTCAAAAGTTACTTTAAGAACCATTGCAAATAATATGGGAATAAGTCAGGGAAATTTAAACTATCATTTCAAAAAAAGGGAGGATATAATTGAGGCTCTATATTTCCAGTTAATTGATAGAATCAATGAGTCCATGTCTCAAATTGTAGAAAATGATAATATATTGAAGGTTTTGCTTGACATGTCCCAATCAGTTATGTTCAACCTATTTGCTTATCGATTTATTATGCTTGATTTTGTTCAAATAATGCGAGAAAACGGAAGGATAAAATTGCATTTTCAAGCCTTGCAGAAGTTAAGAGAAGAACAATTTTTAACCTTTTTTGAAGTGCTAATTAGTGCAGGTGTAATGGAAAAAGAAACATTACCAAATGAATACAGGAACCTGTGTAATCGTCTTCAAATTTTGGGTGATTTTTGGATTTCTTCTGCTGAGATTTCAAAAGGAAAACTAAGTAAAAAGTCCATTTCAAAATATGGCGAAATAATCAATCAATCCATTTATCCGTATATGACTGAAAAGGGTCAAAAAGATTACTTATTGATTATGAATAATTTGTAAATGAAGTTCGTAAGCCTGCAGTTAAACAAACAATTAATTATACAATGTGTTGTAAATCATTTTTTTTAATATCTGCGACGCTATTAATCATGTAATAAATGGATTACTAAGTTTTTGTCAGCATGGTGTGTACGGGTCTGTTAGAAGATTATTTTTAATTCTTCTTTTCCATCTGTTCGATTTGCTTAAGTACTTGATCCGCTTCAGCTATTTTGGCATCACTTAATTTCCTATTGGTGGTGGACAAATTATGGGCTTCTTTTAATAGTGCTTTGTATTTGTCGCTAAGCTTGTCGATTTCTGATCTCTTTTTAAATAGTCCAAACATAATTTATCTTTTTAGTTAAATAATCGAGTCAGTATAACATTTCACGATTAGTTTTTTTATGTTATACACAACATGTGGTTATGAAAACCTAGGTACACATACTTAGATTATGTAATTTGTTGGTTTTGTTCAAAAATACTAAATCAAGGGGCTTTTTAGCATTTGTCAAATGATTTTTGTCTCACTTGAACTATTATAGGATTGCTGGTTGGCGCCTCTCTTCTAAATATTTGATCTACATCATAGTTAGCATTTTGATTAAAAAATAACCAAAGAAATGGCTAAAAATTAACCAAATATAATGTAAGTTTGTAATGAAACAATATGGTTTTTAGCAGCCCAATCAAAGCTCTCACGGGATAAGTTTTTGTGAATCAGAATTTAAAACAGATTATTGTTGTTCACCTAACCAAAAATGGAATTTTGTGCTCATTAATACACATTCATATTATAGTTTAAGATACGGGACATTAGACCTTGACACATTGATTAATTTAGTGATAGAAAGTGGTTATGATAGGTTTGCTTTAACTGATATCAATACCACCTCTGCCTGCATTGACTTTATTAGGGCAGCTCGTAAACATCATTTGAAGCCCGTTGTGGGAGCTGATGTGAGGGATGGGATTGTACAGCAGCATATTATATTGGCAAAAAATAATTTAGGGTTTTATGCACTGAATAATTATCTAACTGATTATAAAATAAAGGGTGAGGTTAAGGAATTAATGCCCGAGAAGTTAAATGATTGTTTTGTAATTTATCCATTTCAGAAGGGGCTTAACTATGAACATCTTGGGGCTGATGAATATGTTGGTGTTAGTATAGCAGATCTGAATTATATCAGTTTAAATAAAGTGGATACTTCCAAAATGGTCATTCTTCAAACGTTGACCTTTTCGGACAAACGGTCATATAATATCCATAGATTATTACGAGCCATTCACTTGAATACCCTACTAAGCAAACTTAAACCAAATGATGTGGCAGATGAGGGAGAAGTGATGGTACAAAAAGACATTCTATTAGATGCTCTTAGAGATTTTCCGGACATCATTACCAATACCGAAGCCGTTTTGGCGGCTTGCAAGGTCTCATTTGACATGATGCCCCAGGATGTTAACAATAATATCAGTTGTTATTTGGAAGATCAAGAAGCGGATTTTAAAATGCTTAAAAAGTTGGCTTATGATAGTATAGGTAAGCGCTATGCTGAAGCGACTGATGAATTATTTGATCGCATTGATATGGAATTAAAAATGATTAAAAAAAAGGGTTTTGTATCCTATTTTTTAGTCAATTGGGACATTGTCATGTATGCTCGAAAAAAAGGCTACTTTCATGTGGGACGAGGAAGTGGGGCTAATAGTTTGGTGGCGTATTTATTGGAAATTACAGATGTCGACCCATTGGAATTAGATTTATATTTTGAACGGTTTATTAATTTACACCGGTCTAGTCCACCTGATTTCGACATTGATTTTTCCTGGCGAGATAGAGAGGATGTCACAGCTTATATTTTTAACCGATACAAAAATGTGGCTTTGGTTGGCACAAGAAATACCTTTCAAAACAAAGGAATTGAACGGGAATTAGGAAAAGTATTTGGTTTATCGGAAACTGAAATCAATGTTGTTCACACTACCAAGCCGCATCAAATTAATACGTTAGATAAAATGGGTAGGTTAGTGAAACGTTATGCTAAATACATCATTGATTTTCCTAGCTATTTGAGTGTACATGCCAGTGGTATCGTCATTGCAGATCAACCACTAACACATTTTACCTCTACTTTTTTACCTCCCAAAGGTTATCCAACTTTAGAGTTTGACATGCATACAGCAGAGGATGTCGGTTTGCATAAGTTTGATATCTTAAGTCAACGTGGGTTAAGTAAAATTAAAGAAGCCATTGGCATTGTTAAGTCAAATCAGGGAGATGAGGTATTTGACAAAGTACATGATATTTTATCTTTAAAACGGGATCCTAAAATCAATGGTTTAATTCGGGAGGCTGATGCAATTGGTTGTTTTTATGTGGAGTCACCTGCCATGCGTATGCTTTTAAAAAAGTTAAGAGTAAGTGACTATTTGGGTTTGGTAGCAGCTAGCTCAATTATTCGACCAGGGGTAGCAAAGTCTGGTATGATGCGTGCTTATATCGAACGATATCGTCGCCCAGAGAAGCGGGGTGATGCTTTACCTATTATGTTAGATATTATGCCTGATACTTACGGTATAATGGTCTATCAAGAAGATGTTTTGAAAGTCGCACATACCTTTGGTGGGTTAGATTTAGGAGAAGCGGATGTTTTGCGACGGGGTATGGCAGGCAAGTTCAGAAAACGGGAAACTTTTCATGATGTCAAAGAGAAATTTTTTAATAATGCCATACTTAAGGGGTATGCTTATGATGAGGTAGCAGAAGTTTGGCGACAAATTGCCAGTTTTGCAGGCTATGCTTTTGCTAAAGGACATTCTGCATCCTATGCTGTAGAAAGTTATCAAGCCTTATTTTTAAAAGCCTATTACCCCTTGGAATATATGGTTGCTACCATTAATAATGGAGGTGGGTTTTACCGCCCAGAGGTGTATTTTATTGAAATCAAAAAGAAAGGTGGTAAAGTTCATGCACCTTGTGTTAATATTAGTGAAAACAGAACGATTATTTCGGGAAAAAATGTGCATATGGGTTTTGGTTTTATTCATTCCTTTGAAAGTAAATCTGGTCATGCAATTCTTGAGGCTCGTCAGATAGGAGGACAGTTTATTAGTCTAGATGATTTTGTTAATCGAGTGCACATCAGTTTGGAACAAATTATTTTGCTAATTAAGATAGATGCCTTCCGGTTTACTGGTGCCAATAAAAGGAGCTTATTATGGCAAATACATCTCAAAAAGTCAAAAATACCAGCCAAACAACGGACTGATTTATTTAAAGTAAACACTAAAAAGTACGAATTGCCAACTTTGTCTAATTCATGGAAAGCAGATGCTTTTGATCAAATGGAATTATTGGGATTCTCATTGTACTCTTTTTTCGATTTACTTGAAAACCCGAATACGAATGAAATAATTGCTAAGAATTTAAATGATTATTTAGGAGAAACAGTTTGGTTAAAGGGGTATTTAGTGACTTTAAAAAAGACAAGAACGGTATCTGGTCAAACCATGTTTTTTGGAACCTTTTTCGATAAGGTTTTTGGTTGGATTGATACAGTTCATTTTCCTAATATTGTTGAAAAATATCCAGTAAGAGGTGGCGGGGTTTATGCTATTAAAGGTAAAGTTACGGTAGATTTTGATTGTACAGCGGTTGATGTTATGGTACTCAAAAAACTGCCGGTTATTGAAGATCCTCGCTATACTGACGTCAAAGAGACAAAAACAGTTGTCACCAATGTACCGAGAGCCTCAATTAAAAATAATAAAAATACCCACCCGAGTGATCATGGAAAACATAATTCAGAGTCATATCGAGAATAATAATGGATAGATCAATTTTACATATGGACTTAGACACTTTTTTTGTGTCATGCGAGCGATTAATCGATAGTCGTTTGAATGGAAAACCTGTTATTATTGGAGGAACATCCGATCGTGGGGTAGTGTCTTCTTGCAGTTATGAAGCTAGACGGTTTGGCGTGCATTCCGCTATGCCAATTCGAATGGCTAGACAATTGTGTCCTGATGGTGTATATTTAAGAGGGACTTCGGGTATTTATACCAAATACTCCAATCTGGTAACTGATATCATTAAAGATACCGTACCGATTTATGAAAAATCGTCTATTGATGAGTTTTATGTTGATTTAACCGGGATGGATCAGTTTTTTGGGAATAAAGGCTTAGCCTCTGACCTCAGAACCCGCATCATAAAGGAAAGTGGTTTACCGATTTCTTTTGGTTTATCATTAAATAAAACGGTCTCTAAAATTGCGACTGGTGAGGCCAAACCAAATAACGAAATTGTGATCAAAACAGGTAATGAAAAACCTTTTTTGGCACCTCTATCTGTTCGGAAGATCCCAATGGTCGGCGAACAATCGTATAAGTTATTACGAGATTTAGGTGTTAAACGCATTTTAACCATTCAGGAAATGCCTTTAGATTTATTAATTGGGGTGTTTGGCAAAAACGGAAAATCGATATGGAAAAAAGCCAATGGGATTGACAATTCACCAGTGGTACCATACAGTGAGCAAAAATCCATGTCGGTTGAACGAACTTTTGATAAGGACACCACTAATTTTCAAATGTTGCAGGATATTTTAATTGCTATGGGCGAAAATCTTGCCTACCAATTGCGACAAAAAAATAAGGTGACAGCTTGTGTTACCGTTAAGTTGCGCTACTCCGATTTCCAAACCTTTACCAAGCAGCTTAAAATTCCTTATACGGCAGCCGATCATGCCATTATACCAGTCATTAAAGAATTATACCATAAACTCTATACCCGGCGAGTCCGCATCCGGCTGGTTGGGATTCGCTTCAGTCATTTGGTCAATGGCGGTCATCAAATTAACTTGTTTGAAGACGTTAAGTTGCTACAACTTTATCAGGCTATGGATAAAATGCGAGACCGCTATGGGCAAACAGCAGTGGTCAAAGCTTCTGGGATAGATGCTAAATTTAAAAACCGACCGAATCCGTTTAATGGGAAGTAGCTAGAAATGTTCATTTTGCCTTGTCGCAAAACGAATCAAAAAGACAAGACCCACACTTAAAATTGCACTCAATCTTCACAAATTATAAGTTCAATCGGGTGATTTCCTCATAATTCGGAACTTCCCGTTTTCACTAATAATTTTGTTTGATTTCAACACAATTTTAACTGATGGTCGACAAAATTTTGGTCAGCAGTGAGCTGTAATTACAATTGTCAGTTCTCGATATGTTTCGCACTCGAACTGACAGCTTATGTTAGAAATACCTGAATCTAATTGTCAGATCGAGTGATCTCGGCTCGACCGAGATTGTATCGAAAACTGATACAATGGATTCGTAGTTTATAATTCAATATTTCCTACCTTTGCAAAAAAAAGAAATGAGTTTAACAGATCAAATTAACAACGATATCAAAACAGCCATGAAGGCTCGTGATTCAAAAACATTAACTGCATTAAGAGATGTTAAATCTAAAATTTTATTAGAAGCAACTAGTGGATCAGGAGCAGAAGTGTCGGATGAAGTAGCTGGTAAAATTGTAATGAAATTATATAAACAACGGATGGATACGTATAATTTATACATTGAGCAAAACCGTGAAGATTTAGCTGAGGATGAATTATTTGAAGCCAAAGTTATTGAAGCTTATATGCCAAAAATGATGAATGAAGACGAGGTGCGCAAAATTGTGCAAGACAAATTAGCGGCATTAGGCGCAAGTGGTCCTCAAGATATGGGGAAAGTTATGGGGCCTATTATGGGGCAATTAAATGGCAAAGCGGATGGCAAATTAATTTCTTCAATTGTCAAAGAAGAGTTGGCTAAATAAGACTAGAACTAATCATAATATTGATATACCACTTCATTTAATTGGAGTGGTATTTTTTATTAAATTCTTACACCAATCATGCAAACATCATCCACTTGATCTATTTTTCCTTTCCAATTTTCAAAATGCTGGTCAATTAATGAGAATTGTTCTTCCATTGAATGACTCTGAATACTAAGTAAAAAGTCCTTAAAGGGACGCGATTTTAATTTTTTTCCACTAGGTCCGCCAAATTGATCAACATACCCATCTGAAAAGATATAAATAGTATCCCCGTCTTCAAGGTCAAAAGTGTGAGAAGTATAAGATTCTTTAGTAAAGTATTTGCCAATGGGTTGTTTATTAGCTTTAACTTCTATGAGTTCATCTTTTCTAATGATCCAAAGTGGATTATGTGCTCCAGCATATTGCAATTTTTTATCTTGAAGGGTACAAAGTGCGATATCCATTCCGTCTTTAATTTCATCTTCTGATTTTTCGAATTCTTCAATTACTAATTCTCTAGTTTTGTCAAGTATTTGCCCTGGATCAGTTAAGCCATATTCTCTAACACTTCTATTTAAGCCATTATTGCAAACAACACTGACAAGAGCACCTGGTACACCATGACCAGTGCAATCGGCAACTGCAAAAATCACTTTATTATTACTGTGCTCCAGCCAGTAAAAATCACCAGCGACAATATCTTTGGGTCTATATAAGATGAAGGATTCTTTAAGGTATTCTTTGACAACTTTACCTTGTGGAAGAATGGCAGACTGAATTCTCTTGGCATAAGTTATTGAATCTAATATCTCATTATTTTTTATTTCAAGTTCACCAAAAGCCTTGTCAACGGTTAACTTTTGTTCCTGAATAATGCTCTTTTGTTGACGAGTTAACTTCAATTTTCGGTAGAATATATTCACAAAAAAAGTGACTAGCAACAATAAAATAGAAACGCCAATTAATAAAATAGTTTTGATCTTATTTTTTGCCTCTTGAATGAACATCTCATTTTTATGATCTTTTTTCTGCTGCTCAATTTGTGCTTCTTTTTCTTTGGTTTCAAATTTAGTTTCTAGTATCGCAATATTTTCTTTAGAAGTTACATTATTTAAACTGTCTTCAATATCAGAGTATCTAATATAAGAATTTAGTGCTTTTTCGTATTGTTTAATATTTTTGTAAGCTTTGGATAACCCTTTATGAGCATTCATCTCTATGAGCGGGGAATTTATCTCTACAGAAATTTTTAAGCCATCTTGATAGTATGAAAGCGAATTTGAAAATTTCTCCAATTCAACGTTTAAATTGCCGATATTGATTAAGGATGTAGCTAAGCCATTTTGGTCACCAATTTCCTCTTTAATACTTTTGCTTTTAGAATGATACGTAAATGCATTGTCATATTGCTTTAAATCAGAATAAACTAGTGCAATATTATTATATATAGTGCCAAGCAAAAATTGGTCGTTGAATTTTTCAAGAAAATCCATGCATTTAAGATTATAAACTAAAGCACTATCGGAGTTCCCAATTTGATTATATATCATGCCAATATTGCCATAATTCATAGCTAAATTTTTATCGTTTTTTAGTTGCAAATCAATTTGTCCAGATTTCTTATAATATTCTAAAGCTTGCTCATATTCACCCTGATAGAACATCATATTTCCAATATTGTTTAAAGTTGTCCCAATGCCTAGTGAATCATTAATTGATTCATATTGATCATGTGCTTTCAAATAGTATGTGATCCCCTGTTCATATTTTCCTTTTCGCTCTAAAATTTGACCAATTCCTGAATAGCCGTCACCAATTCCTTTTGGATAGTTAGCTCTTATGCTAAGATCTACAGCTATTTTGAAGTAGTGATCGGATTGTTCGAGTTCAGTTAAATCCTTGTAACAACTAGCTATTCTATTGAGTTGATCAATGGATTCAAAAGAAAGAGAGTCGTTTTTTAATTCAATAAACTGATTGAATTTGTCAATGGCCAATTTTGGTTCACCACTTTTATCATTTAAAAAGCCTTTCAAATAATAATATTTGAGCAGAACATGGGTGTCATTATTATTTTGGGATTCTACTAATAATTTGTCAAGTAAAATACTGGCAGAATCATTGCCTGAGTTGATTAAAGATTTGATTTCTTTAACTTGAGAGTTTAACTGTAAACTGTCGTTACTGTAACTAACAAGTGACCAGAGTACGTTTATAATAATTAGAAGATTTTTCATTACTTAGAATTAATGATGAGGGCATTTAAACTTTGCAAATAAATTGTAAAATCTGAATCAATATACAGTTTTTGACTGAAATTACTGTAAATTAGTTCGGATAGAATTGATTTACTAGTGAGTTGTTTACATCAAATGACCTTTTGTCAAGTAGTATTTTTTATCTTTAGATCATGAAGGGATTTCTTACTATAATATTATTTATTTTCTCAATTCACTCTTGGGCGCAATCAGACAATGCCATTCAAGCAATTGTTCAAATGGGACATTCTAAGCCTGTTTCATGTGCTGATTTTAGTTCGGATGGTCGTTTTGTAGCAACTGGGAGTTTAGATAATTCAATTATTCTGTGGGATTTTAAATCAGGAAAGCAAATCAAATCTTTTGATTATCATTTAAAAAGTGTGACAGCTATTTCCTTTAGTAAGGATAATACAAAAATTTTATCAGCCTCAAATGACAATAGTATTCGGTTAATTGATATCCACACAGGTGAATCATTATTAAAACTTACACTCCCAAAAGGAGACCTAAGTAATGCGTATTTTAGTGATGACAATCGTCACATTATCGGGCTCAATAAGCGAAATGAGTTTGCTGTTTGGTCCACTGCTGATGGTCAACTCATTGGTCAATATGGCAAAGATTATTCTGCTCATTCTAAAATGCGCTTAATAAGTCCAGATGGCAAAAAAGTATTATCCAAACATAATTATAATACGGTATATTGTTTAACCCTTGGAACAAATGATACTTTGTTTTCAATGAATTTTGACAAAGCATACGAGATGAATTTTAGTCCAGATGGACAATCCATTTTAATTGGTTCAGCTAAATTATTTGCTCAGGTATTTGATGCTGAAACAGGCAAGTTACTTGAGGATTTAAAAAGTGATTCAGAAAAATCTTGTGATGGTTGTAATACTGTTTCGAGATTTAGTCCTTCAGGACAATATATTTTTACAATGTCTAATAAGCTAGATGGTGTTTTATGGGACACCAAATCAGGAAAACAGGTCAAAAAAATTGGCAACATAGAAAAAAGACCTTCCAATATTGCTTTTAGCCAAGATGAAAAGTATTTACTTCTGTCTTTTGATAAACAGTTGGTTGTTTACAGTGTTAAAACAGGAAGGGAAGTAATAAATCAAACTAACGATTGGTTAAGTTATTATGATATTCAGTTTAGCCAATCAGGTCATCAATTTGTACTTCCTGGTAAATTCAATACCGCTGAAGTTTGGGATGCAGAAAAAGCTAGACCGATAAAAATATTTAAGGGTTATCAAAATCAACAAAAAGCTGATGGGCTAAGGTATAATTACACCAATTGGGTTGATCAGAAAATACTCCAATATATTTCATATAAAAACAATATTAGCATCAGTAAAGATAACCGACATGTAGCCATTGGCAAAGTCGATTCATCAGTCGTAATTTTTGATTTGTTAACGGGGCGTCGACAAAAAGTACTCAATGAACAGGGAAAGGCGATCCTTTGCCATGATTATAGTCCAGATGGGAAATGGTTTGCCACCGCAGGGGGAGATAGAATTATTAGAGTTTATGATACAGATAACTATGAGCTCAAATTTATGATGAGCGGTCATAGAGATTTGATCTTTGATTTAAGATTTAATGAAACTGGAAATGAAATTGTTTCAGGAAGCTGGGATGGCACCATTAAAGTTTGGGATTTTGAAAATGAAAGGCAGAAACAAACCATTGATTTGGAAAACGTATCACCGTATTTAGTAAGGTATTCTCCGAACGATTTGTATATCCTTTCTGGAGATTTATATCAAAATGTTCAATTTTGGGAGTTTGATTCTAAACAAAACTTCCGTTCGCTAATAGGTCATACAAATACAATTTCAGGAATTGAATTTTCACCTGATAAAACAACAATGGTTACCTCCAGTTGGGACGGAAAGGTAAAAGTCTGGCATGTATTAACAGGGATGTTATTAGCTAAATTTAAAAGTGGATCTCCAGTTTATAGTGTGATTTATGGTCATGTAAGTAACGAGATAATTGCAGGGGATGGCAATAGAACTATTCGAATTTGGGACACTGAAACCGGTGAGATTAAAAGTATATTAAAAGGACATACTAGTGCTGTTACAGACTTAAAATTAACCTCAAACGGAAAATATTTAATTTCAAGAGGCGCGAACGGTGAAATTAAAGTTTGGGATTTTCAGACCAAAATAGAATTGTACACCTATTTACAAATTAATAGCGAAGATTGGTTGGTTAAAAATCCTCAAGGTTATTTTGATGGTTCTAAAGCTGCTCTGAGTTTGGTTAATTATGTTTCGGGATTGGAAGTTATTTCGATTACCTCATTATTTGATAAATACTACACCCCTAATTTGACAAGCATTATAATGTCGGGTGAAAAATTAAATGATTCAGGGGAACAATTAAACACTTTAATAAAAGACAGACCAGAGTTAGCCTTTGATGTGCCAGATTTAAAAGTCAGGGCAGGTGAGTGGCAGACTGACACTGTTATTATGAGTAAAACCGAAATCATTTCGATTGATATTTCAATATTGGAAAACGGAAAAAATGTCAATGAAATACGCTTATATAATAATGGCAAATTAATTGAAAAGGAAAGTAGTGAAGTAGTGTTTAGATCCATAGATCAATTCAAGCGTAATTTTAATATCAATTTAATTGATGGGTTAAACCTAATTACGGCTATTGCTGTTGCTGATAATGATGTAGAATCTGAACCCATTTCTCTTAGTGTTACCTTTGATGGTGAGGCAGCAAAAACAGACTTATTCATTTTTTCTATTGGCATTAACACCTATAAAAATTCAAATTACAATTTAAGTTACGCTGTTAAAGATGCTAATGATTTCTCCGGCTCTTTGGTTAAGGGAGGTAAAACATTGTTTAACCATGTATTTGAATATAAATTGATTGATGCTAAAGCAAATAAAAACGAGATTAAATTAGTTTTTGACGAATTGGCCCAAAAAATTGGTCCAGAGGACGTGTTCGTCTTTTATTATGCTGGACATGGCGTGATGACAGTAAAGACAGAAAGTAAACCTTCAGATTTTTACATTGTGACTCATGATGTGGTTAATTTTTATGGAGATGATGTTGAGAATAAGGGGTTGTCGGCTTCGTTATTAATGGAGTATTCAAAATTAATTACTGCACAAAAACAATTATTTATTCTAGATGCTTGCCATTCAGGAGGAGCCTTAAATTCCTTGGTTAAAACTAGAGGAGATGGAAGGGAAAAGGCCTTGGCACAGTTAGCAAGAAATACAGGTACTTTTTTCTTAACAGCATCTCAGGATATTCAGTATGCTAATGAAGCTGGAGATTTAAAACACGGTTTGTTCACCTATGCTTTGTTAGAAGTTTTAGCAGGCGAAAATTATGGAACTTCACTTGATGGTAAAATTACGATTAATGAAATGAAAGCCTATGTGGAAGAAAGAGTGCCTGAATTATCAGAAAAATATCATGGTTCTTCTCAATACCCAACAAGCTATAGTTTTGGTCAGGATTTCCCTATTGTAATTTTGAAATAACGAAGTTGTATGGCAAATTATAAGTTATAATTTAAGGGGTACAATTTATCTATTCACTTAGGTGTGAATTACGCTTTAAAAAGGCCAGAGCTTAAATGAAAAAAGTTAAAAAAGTTGTTATTTTAACAATACCTTGATGATTAAGCTATAATAGCGCATTTAAACAATAAATATAATCTCAATAATATCAAGTGAAATTTGAAATCAGGATTAATGATATTTTTTTTGTATATTTAAGGAGATATTTTATGGCTTGATGGAGATTTTATCAGAAACTGATTATTATATTTTGATGCACCTAGAAACGCATTTTTTTAAGGTTCACTACAAAAGCAAAGAGTTGCAGTTGCAGGATTATCTTCAAATTATCGATATCGCAAAACGCCAGCATGAAATCTATGGCAAGGTGTATCTCCTTTATACTCAAGAGCGAAATTTCAGCATTGAAAAAGAAACTTGGGCATATATTAAAAAAAATGCAAACAAGTATGATTTTATTGGAGCTAATGCACTTGTTGTAAATGATTTAGCTCAACGTTTAATGACTAAGTTATACGTGTTTTTTACGAAAGACAAAACACCCACTAAAATATTTTCAGATCCTGCCAAAGCATTAGAATGGTTAAAGGAAATGGGTCGACGTCATTAATTCTCAGCTTTTAATATATTTTACAATTAGGCAGCCAATCTTTGAGTTGTGTTTTATCCTCTACTTTTAGTTCAGTATCATAAACATTTAAACGTTTGAGAAAAACTAGGTTTCGAATAGATTCAGGAATAATTTGAATAGGATTATTAGACAAACTAAACAACTCTAGACGATTTAATTCACCAATGCAATTTGGCAGTGATTGGATTTGATTATTGCTAATATCCAAAGTGCTAAGTGTAGAAAGTTGGCAAATTGATTCTGGTAAAATTTCAATTTTATTCTTATTGAGGTTTAAGCTATATAAGCTGTCTAATTGACCAATGGATTTCGGAAGGATTGTGATTTGGTTTTTTTCTAATTGCAAGATTTTTAAACGATTAAGATTACCAATGCTTTCTGGCAGTTTGATTAATTGATTTTTAAAAAGAGTTAGGGTCTTCAATTGTCTCAAATTACCAATTGAATTGGGGAGAATTGTTAGCTGGTTATGGCTTAGTACTAACGCATTTAATTGACTTAGTTCTCCAATACTATTTGGTAATTCTCTAAGTTCATTTCTAAACAATGACAATAATTTAAGGTTAGTTAAGAGACTGATGTTTTTAGGGAGAAATGTTAGCTTATTAAAGTCCAAAATAAGTTTTTTGAGACTTCTTAATTGGCAAATCTCAACAGGTAGTTCAGCAAAGTGATTGTGTGATAAATTAAATTTTTCTAATGTTGACAAATTTTGTATTTCTGTAGGGAGAGTTGTTAGTAGATTTGAACCTACATCAAGGGTTTGTAATAACGACAATTGACCAATTGAATGAGGCAATTTAGTCAAGTTATTTTCTGACAGGTAAAGCCATTTTAATTCTTGTAGTTTATTAATCCAATCTGGAATAGTTTCAAGTTTATTTGAGCTTAATACCAAGACTTCTAACTGTGTCAATTTTTGAATTGATTCAGGAATTTCTCTCAAGTTTTGGTGTGATAAATCTAATTGATATACCACTTTTTTATTGGATAATGCAATGTCAAGTGAAGTGTAAACACTATCTCGCTGGGCTAGGTTTGAAAAGGGTATTAAAATGAAAAGTATTAGTAAATATTGAGCCATAAATGATATCCTTCTTTTAATTCGTAATGAAATAAAGTTAATACAAAAAATACTGATTATTTTCAATTGAACGAATTGCTCTACCTCATTGAGATGCCAAAATGAGAGTATATAGGCCGTTCAAGACCATCACTATCAGCAGGTCGGTTTATAATCCCACCCATAGATTCAACATACATGCATGAAGAGCCCCCTTGATCACATGCCATGGCATTTGAAGCACCTAAAGACTGCAACATATTAGCACAATTATAATAAGTTAAACCCTCACTAAAATCAGGTCGTTTACCATCAACAATCATTAAATATAAAATTGAACCCTCAGCATTAGTACCCATCACAGTTCTAGAATAAGGATAATCACCTTCATGCTCAACAATTTGGTTATTCACCAAAATGTCAAATCGTCCCCAAATGGCATTATACTTTTGAGCATTGAGCACAGTGTCAATTTCAGATTCAATACTATAATGTGCCATATTGTTTTTACTGAAACCAATAAAAGGTCTTAATTCTGTATCTGACATCATCACTACTTTACCATCAGATATCCAATTGCCTTTCCACTCACCAAGATCGCAACCTGGTTCAGACGATAATCCTGCCTCTCCATTTATAGCTAGAACGCAATCATTTTCCTTGGCAAACAAGCTAGTTTTATACTTTTCCTTATGTTCTGGAGAAACTTTGATCTCAACGTTAGGATGATTTAAATCTATGATGGCTATATAAGACACCACATTAGGTGATTTTGATTTTAATGAAATTAAATCAATGGCTTCATTAATAGGCTTTTCATAAATGCTATAATTAGGGTAAGCAACTTTTAAAGCATCAGAATTGTAGATCTTAACCTTACTTATTGAAGCCTGACCCTCATTCATATTAGCATTTGAAACCTTTTCATTAATAAAGTTAACCTCCTTGCTAATATTACTAATCTTCTTATCAATAATGAGAATCACTAACAACACAGCAATAATAACATTAATTGTCCAGATCCGTTTATTAGAGATGCGTTTAAAAATCTTTTTCAGTGCAAAAGTCACAACCAACATAATAGCTGCCATTAAAATAACAATGGCATATAATGGTAAGTCTAAAACTCGCCAAAGTGTGGCTAGTAAATTGTCGAGTAGCGTATTGATAAAATCACCCATAGCAGATTAGTCTTTGTATTTAAAGCAATTAGAGTTTATAGTTCAATAAATTTTCCTTGGCAATAATTTGATGCACGTGAGGGTTAGTTCTTAAAGACTCAATGGTTTCTAAATGTCCCATATGATGACAGTCAGACCCAATGACATCAATCCAATCCTTTTCAATGAGTTGTTCTGCCATTTTTTTTACTAATGGGCCATAAATGCCAGAAAGAGAATTGATATTCAATTGCATTAGGCAGCCTCGGTTCATGAAATCTTCAAGTTTATCCCACTCATTAAAATAAAATGGATAACGTTCAACATGTGCTAGGATCGGTTTATAACCTTTGGTTTGCAAATTAAAAATAACATCCTTAATCCGATTTGGCTCATGCATGAACGATAGTTCAAATAAAACATAATTGTCACCAAAAGATAAAATATTGCCTTCTTCAATTAATTCTTCCAAATGAAAATCAAGGTAATATTCTGCTGCAGCTTCAATTTCAATTTGAATATTATGAGTTTTAACTGCGGCTCTAACTTCTTCAAGTCCTCCTAAAATAATTTCAGGGGTATTTTTATAAAAATCACTCATGATATGAGGTGTGGTAATCACTTTTTTATAACCCAAATCAACAAAACCTTGAAGCATGTTTAACGTGTCGTTCATATCCTTCGATCCGTCATCAATATTAGGGATGAGGTGACTGTGTAGATCAGTACCTAAAACCCCTAAATCAATTGGATCTAGCGTTGGTTGGCTGGAGAAAAGTTTTTTAAGAAAACCCATAAGGCAAAAGTACTAATTATACTGGAGTAATTATCAATGGTGTAAAACAATTCGGTATTGAAATATGGTTACTTTAATTTTTTTTTAACATGAAAGAATAGAGAGTTTGTTACAAAGCTTGTAAGTATATAGTCTTGCTACCAAGATTAAACTTACAAGTTTTGTTAAGCAGTTTTAAAATAATCAAATTCACGCTTATGAAGTTTTTACAATTTTTAATAATCTATGGCATTACTTGTTTTGGCTATTCTCAAGAATTTAAATCTGAAGAGTTAACGCAGATCAAGCAACTAACCCGTAAAGTGGAAAAAGGATTCAATATTGTTGAATTAGAGAAGGTAAAACCAGCTGATTCAGCGGGAGTTTTATATTTACATAATGATTTAAGAAGTTCAAGATTTTTAGATACTGATAAATGGTTAAACCTTAGAGAAGAGGTAGTAGTTATTGGAATTGACATTATTTTCTCTAAATACCCAATTAGAAATGGCAAATATCAACTGTACTATCCTCTGTTACAAAAACGTTTGATTAATTTGTTTGAGATTGACGAACAATTAAATAGTGCAATTGTTTCATGGAACATAATTTTACAAACAGATTGTAGAACAGATATAGAAGCCGATAATTTATTTCATGGCGTTCGAATTCATTATGAAGAAACAATTAGTCCAGACAAATTCCAAGTTAAGTTAGATGAAGACAATGTTATAAGAGATTCAACAGTAACCATGGAAAATAAAGAGTTTCAGCCAATATTGTCTGCACATGGAGATATTGAGGAAGTCGAGCTTGGTTTAAAATCAATCGTACAAGGGCTACCTAAAAACATTCAAGATGAACTTGTAGGTGAACCACTTGAAAATCGGTTATTAATTACTACTAATTATCTTGAAAAAAAATTAGAAGAACTACCAGAAACGGATTTAAGTAAAGTTGACAAAGAATTTTTAGAAAAGAATAAAATAAAAGTAGAAGACTATTTATTACGTTATCAAGGGTTTGGAGATAACAAAAACAATGATGTTTATGACGTGCTAGATAGACATCTTGAATGGTCGAATGCTCTAGTAGTTGCAGATTGGACAGGAAGTATGTACCCTTTTGGTGCTCAGGTACTGATGTGGCATATTGACAATTTTAAAACTTCAGGAATTACATATTTTACCTTATTTAATGATGGTGATCGTAAGAAAATTAAAAGGGTAGGAGAAACTGAAGGGATTTATTTTGAAGAAGCGGATAATATTGATCGTCTTTTACTCTTATATGATTTAGTCCAAACAAAAGGGAGTGGCGGAGATTTAGCTGAAAATGATGTAGAAGCAATATTAAAAGGAATGGAGAAATATCCAGATCACAAAGAAATTATTTTAATTGCAGATAATAATGCCTGTGTCAGAGACGTGGAACTTGCATACCTTATAGGAAAACCAGTAAGGATAATTCTTTGTGGTTACAATCGAAAAAATGGTATAAATCCTGATTACTTGCTTGTTGCTGATATCACAGGAGGATCAATTCACACTATTGAAAATGATATAGTTAATATCGAATACGAAAAGCTTATTAAAGGAAGCGGAAAATTTTCATATTGTCATCAGAGTGAGTATTTTAATACAACTGTAATTAAGGATTATAAATTAGCAAAACAGAATAAAATTTATGTGAAACACTTAAACTTATCTGGTCAAAATTTAAATGATATGCCTTATAGAATAGGACGATTTAAAAGGCTTGTTACGCTAAATCTAAGTTCTAATAATATTTCAATTACAGGGAGTGCTATTAAAAATATGTGGGCTCTTCAAGAGTTAGATTTATCAGACAATAAGCTAAAGAAATTTGATCCTTCTTTAGCTGATAGTAAGCATTTAGTTAAGCTAAATATGAGTCAAAATGACATTAAAAAGATTGATGTGTCATTACATTACAAGTATTTGACAAATTTGGATTTAAGTAATAATAAAATCTCAAATACTTTTTACATAAAATGCCAAGTTCTTCAATCCTTGAATCTATCCAATAATCAACTTAAAAGTTTACCGAAAGGTTTACGATATTCGAAAGAGCTGAAACGATTAAATCTATCTAATAATAAGATACTAAAATTAGGAAAGGAACTTAAGTATTTGAAGAAATTAGAGGAAATTGATTTAAGCAATTGTGGTTTAACAACAATATCGAAATCTTTTACAAGGATGCATTATCTGAAGGTGATCAATCTTTCTGGGAATGATATTCCTGAAAAGGAAATTCAACATCTTAAGAAGCTTATGCCTAAGGCTGAAATAATTTATGATATCTGAAAAATTAATTATTTTTTATTAAAAAACTAAGACTATGAATAATGCTTTGCATAATATTTTTCATAGTCACCTGAGGTAATATTATCCATCCAGTCTATGTTTGCTAAATACCAATCTACCGTTTTTTCTAGTCCCTCTTCAAAAGTTATAGATGGGATCCAACCTAAGTCCTTTTTTATTTTGCTAGCGTCTATGGCGTAACGCATGTCATGACCGGCTCGGTCAGTTACAAAAGTGATGAGTTTTTCTGATGCACCTTCTGATCGATTGAGTTTTTGATCCATAATTTGACATAATCTCTTAACTAAATCGATATTAGTCCATTCATTCCACCCACCAATGTTATAGGTTTCACCAATACTACCTTTGTGAAAAACTAAATCAATGGCTTTCGCGTGGTCTTCAACCCATAGCCAGTCTCTAATATTTTCTCCAGTTCCATAAATTGGCAAAGGCTTATTGTTTTTGATATTATTGATCATTAATGGAATCAACTTTTCTGGAAACTGATGTGATCCATAATTATTTGAACAATTAGATATTTTGATTGGCACCTTATAAGTGTGATGATATGCTCTTACAATATGGTCAGAACTAGCTTTAGAAGCTGAATAAGGACTTCTTGGATCATAGGCAGATGTTTCAAAAAAGAATCCTACTTCACCCAAAGAACCATATACTTCATCCGTTGAAATATGGTAAAATGTGTGATCAGAAGAATTTTTCCAGGTCAGTCTAGCCGCCTCTAATAAATTAGTAGTACCAACAATATTAGTCATGATAAAATCCATTGGACCAGAAATTGATCGGTCAACATGCGATTCAGCAGCCAGATGAATTACGTCTGAAATTTCTTCGTCTTTGAATAATGTCTCAAGAAAAATTTTGTCTTGAATATCTCCTTTGATAAATTTATAGTTAGGGGCGCTTTCAATGTCAGATATGTTATTGAGGTTCCCCGCATAAGTTAATTTATCTAGATTATATATCTTATAATTTGGATAGGCATTGACGAATAAACGAACAACATGTGATCCGATAAAACCAGCTCCTCCAGTGATTAAAATATGTTTGCTATAATTATCTGACATCATATGAAAAAAGTGGCAATACAAAACAGTATTGCCACTAAATTAATAAAAGCGTTTTGGTTTTATAACGACCAATATGTTAAATCTTGTATTTTTCCTCTATAAGATCCTTTTAAATCAACAAATACACCTTTTCCATCTTTCATCATTTCTTTAAAATCTGATTCCGAGTAATTGATATATTCTTTATGATTAACTGCTACAATGATTGCGTCATAGTCATTTGTCATTTTATCTTGCAAGTTAAAGCCATATTCCTTAAACAATTCATCAGAGTCAGCATGTGGATCTATTACATCAACAGTGCATGAAAATGATTCTAATTCCCGAATCACATCTATCACTTTTGAGTTTCTAATATCACTGACATCTTCTTTAAAGGTAGCACCTAATAGTAATACTTTTGATTCCATTGGGTTTTTTTCCTGTCTGATCATCATCTTAACAGTTTGTTTCCCAACATAAAATCCCATTGAATCATTAACATACCTTCCAGAGTTAATGATTTTAGCGTGGTAACCAACTTGCTTAGCTTTATGTGTTAAATAATAAGGGTCAACCCCAATACAATGGCCACCAACAAGACCTGGGCGGAAATTTAAGAAATTCCATTTGGTTCCAGCAGCTTCCAGTACATCATATGTGTTGATTCCTAGTTTGTTAAAGATGATTGATAGTTCATTGATTAAAGCAATGTTGACATCACGTTGGGTGTTTTCAATAATTTTAGCTGCCTCAGCTACTTTAATTGTTGCTGCTCTATGAACACCTGCATCCACAACCATTTCGTAGGTTCTGGCAATGATATCAGCAGATTCAATTGTGTCACCAGAAGCCACTTTTACAATGCTTGCTAGTGTATTTACTTTGTCACCTGGATTAATCCTTTCTGGTGAATATCCGACATTAAAATCTGTTTTCCATTTTAAACCAGACACTTCCTCTAACACAGGGATACAGTCTTCTTCAGTGCATCCTGGATAAACAGTTGATTCATATACAACATAATCTCCCTTTTTTAGAGCCTGTCCAACCGTGTTAGAAGCACCTAAAAGTGGTTTTAGATCAGGTAGTCTACTTTCATCAATTGGTGTTGGTACTGCTACAATAAAGAAAGTTGCTTTTTTTAACGTGTCAATATCAGCAGTAAATTCAATATCGCAGCCATCAAAATCACTCGCTTCAAGTTCATCACTGGGATCAATATTGTTTTTCATTAGTTCAATACGGTCTGCATTGATATCAAATCCAATAACCTTAATTTTTTTTGCAAATTCTAATGCAATAGGTAGTCCTACATAACCTAATCCAATAACCGCTAGTGTAGCTTCTTTAGCTACAAGTTTATCGTAAATATTCATTCTATTTTTTTTCCTTTGAAAAATTTTTATTTCGTACTTCGTATATTCTTTCTATTATCTCAACCACTTTTAATCCTTCTAGGGCATTGGTAGTAGCTTTTGTTCTACCTTTAAGGGTGTCAACCACATTTTCAATAATATAATGATGGTTGGCAGCAGACCCTTTGTATGCTCCATAATCATTCGGTGGGTTCGAAGGGGGTAACTCAGGTAAAGTATAATCATCAATATGACAATACTCAACTTTATTCATGTACTGACCGCCAACTTTAACACTACCTTTACTTCCAATAATAGTGATACTACTTTCTAAATTCTTGTCCCAAACCGCGGTAGAATAATTGATACTACCCATTCCACCATTTAAAAAGTCGAAGGAGACAAAACCAGAGTCTTCAAAATCGGTTGAATGTTGGTGCGTAAAGTCGTTAAATTTACCTTGAATATTGGTAATGTCACCAAATAGCCAATACATGATATCAATAAAGTGAGAGAATTGGGTAAATAAAGTTCCGCCATCTAAGTGGTTTAACCCTTTCCATCCATCTTTTTTATAATAACGGTCATCACGATTCCAATAACAATTTACCTGAACCATAAAAATATCACCAATCGTTTTATTTTCAACTATATCTTTTAACCATATTGAAGGTGGAGAATATCTGTTTTGCATTACAGCAAAAACATGTTTGTGGTTTTTTAGCGCTTGAAAAATGACGCTTTCACACTTTGCTTTCGATAGCCCAATAGGTTTCTCAACAACGATATGCTTATTATGATTTAAAATGGCAACAGCCTGATCAGAATGCATTCCGTTAGGGGTACAAATATTAGCAACATCAAAGTCAATTCCACTTTCTATTAAATCGTCAAGGGACTTAAAAAAAGGGATATTTTTAAACGACTCAAGAGCCAAAGATGATTCATCATTTGAATCACACATTGCCACCAATTCAGTCTCAGAATTGTTAAGTATCATAGTCGCATGACGTTTACCTATATGGCCGCATCCAACAACTGCAAATCTTATTTTGTTATCCCCCATTTAAGGTACTATTTAATTCTTTTAACCGCGTTGTTTTCAAGTTGGTACTCTTGCTTGCTTTCATGACAAATAGCAACACCATTTTCATTAAAATGAAGGCGGTGTCCATACTCACTTACCCATCCAATTTGCTCAGAAGGATTGCCAACAACGAGTGCAAAATTAGGAATATCTTTTGTAACCACCGCACCAGCACCAATAAAAGCGTATTCTCCAATATCATGACCGCAAACAATTGTAGCGTTTGCACCAATTGAAGCTCCCTTTTTAACTATTGTTTTTAGATATTGATCTCTGCGTTGAACTGCACTTCTTGGGTTAATAATATTAGTGAAGACCATTGATGGTCCTAAAAAAACATCATCTTCACAAATTACACCAGTATAAATAGAGACATTATTTTGAACTTTAACATTATTACCAAGTATTACATCCGGAGATATAACCACGTTTTGACCTAAGTTACATTTTTGCCCAATTATTGAATTGGACATGATATGTGAAAAATGCCAGATTTTAGAGCCTTCACCAATCGAACAATTGTCATCAATAACTGCCGTTGAATGTGCAAAATAAGAATCGGTCATCAGCTTAAATTTTAATTAACTCAACTGTTTTGAACTTTTTATCAACTGTAACGTTCACATAATAGATCCCGCTTGCTTGTGCAGATAGATCTAGTTGAATAACTTGTAAATCCGCCACTGTATTTTGATATACTATGTTTCCGATTTCATCATAAATTTCTATTAAAATTTCACCATATACTTGAGGAAGCGAAATGGTTAAATTGTCTTTTACTGGATTAGGATAGACTTTGACTTCAAAACTATTTGAAGAATCAAAAATATCAAGACCACTTATGGTATAACAATCTGAAGTATCAATACAGGTTTGATCAGTTATAATAACAGCGAATTCACCATTGCTGTTAGAAGTGTAGGTTTGATTAGTGGCTCCAGAAATAGGTGACCAATTATCTTCACAGTCTACCCATTGATAAGATGCTCCAACAAGTGTTGCCGAAAGTGTAAAATCTTGACTAGTAACTGTAGCATCAACAGAATTAACCGTAAGGTCAACTGTCACAATAGAGTCGCATGTAGCAGTTTGGAATGTTTCAGAATAAATACCCGTTGTGGTTAACACTTGCCCACCTAATAAATAGGATTCTCCCTGGCATATCGTACTGTTTATCGAGATACTGTCTACTGGACTAATGTAAAAAATGTTTGGTGTATTAACAATGTAGGTCTGACCATATAAATAACCATTTATATTAAGTGTAAAAGATCCAGAATCCGTAAATATTACATTGTCATTAAAATTTGTAGAATTATAGCTTGTTGTGCCATTAGAAATTGACCATGATATTGAATCTAGATCACTTCCGATATAACTAAAGTTAATAAAATCATTCACACATATTGGTGTATTCGTAATTGCGTAATATATTTCAGGCTCATGGATATTAATCTTATAATCTTCCACTTCACCATCAAAACCTGTCTCACACGAAGTTGGTATTGAGCCAAATTTAGCAGAGACTCTCATTGTCGTACTTCCTAAAAGAGCAGTGCTTGGAGCAGTAATTGATAGCGGCGAACTTGAAGTGATACCATCAATTGAGTTTTGTGTAAATCCTAAATCATATTCTTCTCCGAAATCTGTATATAATCCATTCTGATTCCAATCAATCCAAGCTTTTGCATAAATGGTATAATTGCCATCTGTATTTAAATTCACAGTAAGGTCATACGAATTACCAAGAATCAAATCTGCCGAATCTGTTGGGTAATAGTTTGTGTAGGGTTGCGTTTTTCCAGTTGGATTATTGATGTTTTCAAAATCAACTAGAGTGACAGCAGTTGCCCAACTCATATTCCCAAAAGAGATACAAGACGGCTTTGACGTGTACATAAATTTATATGTCTCAGTCGTGTCTCCGCTGCTGCCGACTGCAAATACTTTGAAATAAGTTTTAGAATTGACTCCAGCACCAGGAATTGGAGAGTCAGACACCCACGTACTATCTATAGTATTGGACATAGTGATAGTATTGTTAAAACTCTGATTATTGGTTGACCATTTAACATAGGCATTAGTGATCGTATGATCATATGAAATAACAGAAGTCACATATTGATCAACATAAGCCATTGGGACTTGATCGTCAGGTGTATCAGTGATGTTAGTTTTGATAATTGCAGGGTAATCCGAGCGACCAACTAAAGTATATTCCCATAACCCTCTGCCCCAGGTTGCTGCTCTAACCGTATTTGTTCCCCACATTACTTCCATGTCTTCAATAGCCATATTTGGTAAGTCAGTATTGTAAAGTGCCCAAGTTGTTCCATTCAAAGGCATAGTATATACTCCTATTTCAGCGCCAACATAGATGTTGTGATCAGGTAAATGGTCAATGACTGCTTTTCTCAAAGGCATAGCATTAAGGTTGAATGTAATATTTGTCCAAGTTTGTCCTTGATCAATACTTTTATAAATTTTTTGACCATCATCTTGAAAACGTGCAAAAGTCACAAGAATAATGTTGTCATCATGTGGCGCAAAGGCAATATCTGTAATGGTATAATTAGGGAGGTTATTGCTGATGTCAGTAAATGTAACACCACCATCAACAGATTTCTCAATATTTGAACCTTTACTTGCAATAATTATGTTTGAATTATTTTGTGCAATGGCAGCTTCAGCAATAGTTCCAGTAAAGTTGGGTGTGCCGATATTTGTCCAGCCAGATCCAAAATCAGAACTTCTATAAATATTTTCTCCAAAAGAATAGACGACCATGTGGTCATTAGGGTCATAAATCAAAGGTGCTATCCAGCTTCCACTTTGACCTGCTGGAGTTACTCCTCCTTGAGAGCTTCCACCATCTTTGGTTCGTCTTCTAATTCCATTTTGAACACTCCCCATCATCCAATCGTGATTTAAGGGGTGAATGATGCCTTCCATACCATCAGCACCGTAAAATTCTAGCCATGTCGTTTCATGCTTAATACTTGTGCCGTTATCTTGTGATCCAGCAATACTCCTAAAATGATTAGATTGGCTCACGCCTAAAGAATAATTTTCACGGATGCCAGTTCCTTGACTTAATATTTGCCAAGTTGCGCCATTATTGTCTGATTTACTTAAGAATCCATCAGTAGCAACATAATACGTCCCATTAATACATTTTGCATATCGTAAATCAGCATGAATATATAAGCCATTATTAAAACTAGCCGCTGTGCCTTGAGACCAGTATGCAATTTGATTAAAAGTTTGACCACCATCATTACTGCCTAAAAGATCTAAATAACCATATATCATTTTTGACGTATCCAAATCATTTACGGCGAACCCATCACAACTTTGCGAAGGATTAGTTAAAAAAGTGAAGTTTACACCTTCATCAATTGATTTCCAAACGCCATTTGTAGACGCGAAATAAACGCATGAAGGACAGTCAGGACTAACGTCAACATGAGCTTTTGCATCACTGTTCCCGGAGATTGTATTTGATGCTGTATAGGATAAACCAAGGTCCGTTGATTTTAAAACAACGTTCTGATTGGCACCCCAATAGTAGTCATCATAGATATAGATAATATTATCATTAGTAGGGTGAAAATCAATGTCAATGATATCCCCAGTAGAAATATGTTGAGTCCAAGTAGCTAAGTTATCATCAGAACGATAAATGCCACTATTAGTGCCTATAAAAACAAGGTCAGGAATTGTAGGATGATAGGCAATTGCAAAAATTTTACCTGAACTTCCTAAACCTCCCCATCCCAAATTAGTTGGGTTAAAATTGGTTTGTGTCCATGTTATCCCACCATCTACTGAGCGATAAACACCATGAGTGGTACTATTTCGTGCATTTTTAACATTGATTAAAACTGAATCAGGATTTGTTGGTGAAACGGCTATCGCATCAACCCCAGAACTAACTAAGAAGTCTGTAGTATTGTTCCAAGTTATTCCACCATCAACTGTTCGCCAAAAACCACCACTCCGTGACCCTAGATACATTTGTTGTGTATTTGAAGGGTTGATGTAAAAATGTTCTACTCTTCCCATTCCGGCAGAATAATGTCCAGTAATACTATCAACAGAATAGGGACCTAAATCTCGCCATCCAGAACCATAAAAACTTTTTGTTTGTAATTGTTGGCCTTTAATATTTTCAAATGCATTTTCTATTAGATATGGATCAACTTGGGAACGATCACCAGATGGATAATACTTCGATTCATTTAAAAATTTCCACCTTTGATATGGTTTCCATCCTGAACCTTTTCCTTTCGGGTGAGTTTGGAAGTATAATTCAGCAGCATTTACAACTTCGTAGAAATTATATGAAGGATCTTTCATCATTTCCTTATAAGGAACTTGACTAATGCCATTCACTGAAAAGAAAGTGATGATAGCAAGTGTAAATAATTGTTTCATAAGAGACTATTTTTGAATATACTTGTCAAAGTCATAGTGCTCTGTTTCGAGTAATTCTTCCTTGGTTAAAGATTTAAAATATTGATATGTTATTTTCAATCCTTCAGAGCGCGACACCTTCGGACTCCAATTTAGCAATTTTTTTGCTTTCGTGATGTCTGGTTGTCTTTGTTTCGGATCATTAATTGGTAAATCTTTATAGATGATTTTTTGAGTAGTGTTTGTTAGTTTAATAATTTCTTCTGCAAAATCCTTAATTGTAATTTCATCTGGATTACCAATATTAACAGGATGGTTATATCCAGAATGTAAGAGCTTGACAATGCCATCAACTAAATCATCTACATAACAAAATGAACGGGTTTGTGAACCGTTTCCAAAAACTGTTAAATCCTCTCCCCTTAAGGCTTGACCAATAAAAGCTGGTAATACTCTACCATCATTTAGTCTCATTCTTGGGCCATATGTATTAAAAATACGAAGTATTCGCGTATCAACTTTATGAAACGTATGGTAAGCCATAGTCATAGCTTCTTGGAAGCGTTTTGCTTCATCATAAACACCACGCGGACCAATTGGATTGACATGTCCCCAATACTCCTCCGTTTGTGGATGAATTTCAGGATCACCATACACTTCTGAGGTGGAGGCAATCATGATAGTTGCGTTTTTTGCTTTGGCCAGTCCAAGACAATTGTGAATCCCTAGTGACCCCACTTTAAGTGTTTGAATTGGGATTTTTAAGTAATCAATTGGGCTTGCAGGTGAAGCAAAGTGTAAAATATAATCAAGTTGTCCAGGAATGTGGATGAATTTACTCACATCATGGTTGTAGAATTCAAAATTCTCAAGAGGGAATAAATGGTCAATATTTTTCAGTCTTCCTGTGATCAGATTGTCCATGGCAATCACATGATAATCTTCCTTTATAAATCGGTCGCATAAGTGTGATCCCAAGAAACCAGCCGCTCCTGTGATTAATATTTTTTTTCTTTCCATTAGCCAATTATTGTTTTACGGCCAATACTTTCGTAATAAAAGCCTAGGTTAGCCATTTTTTTAAGGTCAAATAAGTTTCGACCATCAAATATTTTAGGTGCCTTTAGCAATTGTTTAATTTTTGCAAAATCAGGTGTTCTAAAAGCACCCCATTCTGTTGCGATTAAAAGGGCGTCAGTATTCTTAATAGCTTCATATTCACTTGACGCAAATGTGATTTTGTCATGGTAAAGGGTTTTAACATTTTCCATTGCTTCAGGATCATAAGCTATTATTTTTGCACCAGCAGCTAATAAATGATCTATAATGTACAAAGCAGGTGCTTCTCTAATGTCATCAGTGTCAGGTTTAAATGCTAACCCCCACAGTCCAAATGTTAAACCACTTAAATCTTCTCCAAAATGGTTGATGACTTTATCAACTAATTTAACTTTTTGAACATTATTGACACGTAATACTGCATTGATTATTTCAAAATCAAAGTCAATTTCTTTTCCAGATTTAACCAGAGCTTGAACATCTTTTGGAAAACAACTTCCACCAAAACCAATACCTGGAAATAAGAATCTTCGACCAATTCTGTCATCAGATCCGATACCTATTCTGACATCATCAACATTTGCTCCAACAAGTTCGCAGAAATTAGCAATTTCATTCATGAAAGTAATTTTTGTTGCTAAAAATGAATTTGCAGCATATTTTGTCAATTCGGCAGATTTTTCATCCATAAACAAAATTGGATTGCCTTGTCTTACAAAGGGACTATACAATTCTGACATTACAGTTTGGGCACGATCAGAGCTACAACCAATAACTACTCGGTCAGGTTTTAGAAAATCATCTACAGCAAACCCTTCACGTAAAAATTCTGGATTAGACACAACATCAAAGTCGACTGTTGCATGTTCTGCAATTGCTGCATGAACTTTTTCAGCTGTTCCAACGGGAACAGTTGATTTGTCGACAATAACTTTATAAGATGTCATAATTTTACCTAATTCTGCACCAACACCTAATACATAAGAGAGGTCAGCGGAACCATCCTCACCAGGAGGGGTTGGTAAAGCGAGAAATATAATTTCAGCTTGATCAATGGCTTCTTTTAAATTGGTAGTGAAATGTAATCTACCATCTTTGATGTTTCGTTCAAACAATACATCTAGATGAGGTTCATAAATTGGGACCTCACCATTTTTCATTTTATTGACTTTGTTTTCATCAATATCAACACAGATTACATGGTTTCCAGTTTCGGCAAAGCATGTTCCTGTCACAAGGCCAACATAGCCAGTGCCAACTACAGCAATATTTTTCATTTAGTTAAAAATTCTTTTAAAGATTCACAGATATACTTTAATTGTTCTTCGTCCAGTTCAGTATGCATTGGTAAGGAAAGTACCGATTTACACAATGCATTTGTAACTGGGAAATCACTATGGGAATATTTTTCAGCATCATATGCTTTTTGAGTATGAAGGGGAACAGGGTAATAGATCATTGCAGGTATACCTTTAGAATTTAAAAAATCTTGAGCTTTGAATTGATCTATCCCTTCAATTTTCAATGTGTATTGATGGAAAACGTGTGTCGAAAAATCTGATATTTCAGGAGTTTCAACGCCATCAATAGTATTAAAAAAACTAGTGTAATAATCTGCCACCTTTTGGCGTGCAGCCACATATTCATCAAGATACTGTAGCTTTATTTTTAGAACTGCCGCCTGAATACTATCAAGTCTAGAATTTACACCTACTCGATCATAATAATATCTTACACCCATTCCATGATTTACAATTGAACGGATGATTGTCGCTAATTCATCATTATTTGTAAATAACGCGCCCCCATCACCAAAGCAACCCAAGTTTTTTGAAGGGAAAAAAGAAGTTGTACCTACATCTCCAATGGTCCCTGCAAAATGTGTCTCCCCATTTGGAAATGTATATTTTGCGCCAATCCCCTGAGCGGTATCTTCAATGATGTGTAAATTATTAATTTTTGCTATTCCTAAAACAGCTTCCATATTGGCGCATTGTCCAAAAAGGTGTACTGGAATAATAGCTTTTGTTTGAGGTGTAATGGCCTTTTCTATTTCTTCAATTGAGATGTTAAAAGTATCTCGATCAACATCAACTAAAACAGGTGTTAAATTTAAAAGTTTGATCACTTCAACTGTAGCTGCAAAAGTGAAATCAGAAGTAATAATTTCGTCTCCAGGTTTAAGTCCTAAAGCCATCAGTGCGATCTGTAAAGCATCAGTACCATTAGCACAAGGGATAACATGCTTGACATTTAAATAGCTCTCTAAGTCAGATTGAAAATCTTTGACTGCTGGGCCATTTACAAATGCTGCAGAGTCCATGATGTTTTCAATCGAATTTAGAATTTGAGGCTTGATTTTTTCATACTGAGAAATCAAGTCGACCATCTGAATTTTTTTCACTTTAATCAATAATTAGTGTTAAATACCATTAAGTTTGCGAATATAACCAATAATGATGTATTTTTAGCGTTAAACTGGAGCGTTTTATATTATTTTACTATTATTTTTTTGTTGATGAATTTTAATGAAACTATTTTGAAAAGCAAACTAAGAACCTTACTCATTTTATGCTTTTTATTTGCTATTGGATCGGTGTTTGGTCAAAGAGATTTGAAATCTAAATCTGTATTCACACCAATATATGGTTTGACTTATAAAGGGTCATTAACTGGTGGAGATTTTGCGAATAGATGGGGTTATACAAATGTTCTTGGCATAGAGGCAAATTTCAAATTGAAAAATAATCTGACTTATGGGTTAGAAGCTCATTATATGTTTGGTAATACCTTCAGAGATAGTTCAATTTTTCTCAATGTGTTCAATTCTAATAATCAAATTACTGGGCTAAGTGGTGAGCCAGGAGATATTTTGTTTTTGCTTAGAGGAGGTAATTTTACTGGTCAAATTGGATACGTTTTTAATAAGGTTGGAAAAAATCCTAATGCAGGACTTTGGTTAAACTTTGGCTTGGGTTATATGTTTCATAAAATTAGCATAGAATCAATTTATGATGCTATTCCTCAGTTTAAAGAAAGTTATATTAAAGGTTATGATAAATTAACAATGGGTCTTTCAACCAAACAATTTATAGGTTACTTGCAGCAAGGGGATAAGGATTATTTTAATTTCTACGCTGGATTCGAGTTTTCACAAGGGTTTACAAAAAATGTTAGAACTTATAATTTTAATTCTGAAGGACCTGAGAATGACCTAAGGTTTGAGTTGATGTATGGGTTTAAGGTTGGTTGGATGATTCCTATTTACAAGAGACAACTACAAGAGTATTATTACTAGTCAATGCAATTATTATATAATTCTGGCATATTTCTCTACGGTGCTATAATTCGATTAGCTGCTTTATTTAACGCTAAGGCTCGGTTGTGGGTTAAAGGCAGAAAAGAGGTTTGGCGTCAATTAGAGAAGTTTGAGTCTGAAGAAAAACCAGTCTACTGGTTTCACTGTGCAAGTTTAGGAGAGTTTGAACAAGGTCGTCCGGTTATGGAGCGATTGAAATTTGAAATGAACTGTAAGCTGGTCATTTCTTTCTTTTCTCCTTCGGGCTATGAAATTAGAAAAGACTATGGTAAGGCTGATTTAGTTTTTTATTTACCACTTGATACTAAGAAAAATGCTAAACGAGTCTGCAATTATCTTCAACCTGAAAAAGTGTTTTTTATCAAATACGAGTTTTGGGCAAACTATATTTTTACGCTGCAAAAACGACAGGTCAAACTTCATTTAATTTCTGGATTATTTAGACCTGATCAAATTTTCTTTAAAAGAAACGGTGGCTTTTTTAGAAAAGTTTTAGGTGCATTTGATCATGTTTTTGTGCAGAACCAAGCATCCAAAACATTACTTCATTCGATTGATATTCATTCTACTGTTTCTGGAGACACAAGATTTGATAGAGTCATGAAAAATGCCGAGAATGTGAAGCCCATCTCATTAATAGAACAATTTATAAATAATCAAAAAGTGTTGGTAATTGGCTCCTCTTGGGTGGAGGATGAAAGTGTTTTAATGCCATTGATTAATTCTGATAGCTATTATGATAAAGTTATTATAGCGCCACATGAGGTTTCTGAAGATAGGTTAAAAAGAATTGAAGAAGGAATTAAAAAGAGTACAGTTCGATATTCAAAATCAGACACTAATATGGTGGATTATCAAGTGATGATTATTGATAATATAGGAATGTTAATGAATGTTTACCAGTATGCCCATATAGCTTATGTTGGTGGAGGGTTTAAAACAGGTTTGCATAATATTCTTGAGCCAGCAAGTTTCGGAGTTCCTGTTATTTTCGGAACAGAACATTCAAAATTTCCTGAAGCACAGCTTTTTATTAACTATGGTGTTGGGTTTGAAATATCTACTTCTCAAGAATTATCCTCACTTTATTACCAATTAAAAGCTGAAAATAAATCTTCAGAAATTCTTGATTTTATGAATGATCACACAGGAGCAACTGATCATATTTTGACTTCAATTTAAATTATGTTATATTTAAAGAAAATATGATTTATGAAAGTGTTGAAAAAAATTGCAGTCGTAATATTGGCTTTAATTGTCGTTTATTTTATTGTTGCATTGTTTGCACCTGATTCATATGAAGTATCAAGATCTAAAACAATAGATGCACCGATTGATGTCGTTTGGGAACAAGTTTCACAATTTAACAATTGGGAAGCCTGGTCACCATGGAAGGAAAAAGACCCATCAGTAACATTTACATTGGATGGTGCTGACGGTATGGTTGGAACAACCTATAAATGGGCTGGTGATTCGGATTTAAGTGGAGTAGGCTACATGAAAATTACGGATGTGTCAAAGCATCAAAATTTTAATTATGAGCTTGGTTTTACAGAACCTTGGGTTATGACTTCAAATGGTGGATTTACAATTACTGGTGATGAAAATACGACTGAAGTAGTTTGGAAAGATGCAGGAGAAATCGGTTTCATAGGAAGACCTTTGGCGTTATTCTTCAATGTAGATGATATGATTGGTCCCGACTTTGAAAGAGGATTGACTAAAATAGATTCTGTTTCCAAGGTCATAAATTTGGCTAGAGAAACGAATTCAGTTAAAGAAAGCACTTTCGCTGGTGGAATTTATCTCGGTAAAAGATTCGCTATGAAAATTGCAGGTATTGATTCAGCGCTTTATGCTAACTCTTATGCTGAGTTAATAGAATTCACCATGGAAAAGGAATTGAACATTGCTGGGGCACCTAGTGATATAATTTATGATTGGAACGAAGAAACTGATTCAGCAGTTTTTTCAATTGTTCTTAAAGTAGACGCTGAGACAGACGTGGCCGAATCGGGTCTTGAATTGATTCGTTTGGAAGAAACAAAAGCTTTGGTTTATGATTTTTATGGGCCTTATGATCAGGCTGGTGTAGCCCATGAGAAATTGATGAATTACTTAATGTCGAATGAGCTGGAAATGACTATTGCTGTCGAAGAATATTTGAATGACCCAGCAACAGTTAACTCGCCTGATGAGATTTTGACAAGAATCTATTATTTACTTAAATAGGGATGAATGATTTAAATTATCCCCATTATTTTTGTTACTAATTCATCATGCCATAACATCCTATAATGTCCAATATTTTCATAACTATATAAACTTGAATTTTGGATTGAAGAATGAATGTTAATAGAATTTCTATAGGAGATTACTTTGTCATTTTTATCATGGAATAAATGAAGATGATTAAAACTTACAGATTTTAATTTATCCTGTATTTTAACGTGTTCAAGAGGCTCGCCTAAAATGTGTTCTGCTTTTTTAATTAATAATTGATACGCTTTGTTCCCTAGCGCAATAATACCTTTGAATTCTACAAAAACATCCTTGATACCATTAGGACTTGTTAAGAACACCAGTTGATCAATTTTTAAATCCAATTCTGAAAGTGCATAGCCAGAAATTGCTGAACCAAAAGAATGAGATATTATCGAAATACTCTTGTCTTTAGGTAATGCTGATAAAAAAGTTTTAAATGCTGATTTACACACGTAAAGGTTTGTTTTGGAATGTTTATAAAAAGCATGTGCAGGCAAATTCATACTAATAATCCGCTTATCTTTTTGAAGTAAGGCATCAACAATCTTATACATGCAACCAGCGTTAGAATCCCAGCCATGAAGCAGGATTACTATGTCGTGTTCAGGATTTCCAAATTCATACACATCAATAGGTTCTGGATCAAAATCAATAGAGTAAGTTCTTGCCTTATTGTAAAACTCTTTTTCTCGATCCCTAATCCCCTTTTTTCGAACTTTTTGAAAGATGTTAAAGGCTGAATGAGCTGCCATTTTAGGGCTAATAAAAGATAATGATTTAAAATAGAATTGAATAACGGTCTTCATATCATGAATTTTTATACCAATCGGTATATTGTAGGTTAAAAAAATTTTATATCTCTAGTTCTTTATTGATAATTTCATTTAGAGTGTCTGCCATATCAGCCATGTATTGTTCATCTCTCGTAGTCATAGACATAAAGACTGCACCTTCTATTACAATAAAAATTTTTCTTGCATAAGTTTGTGGATCTACACTATTTTTGATAGTGCCATCACTAATACCTGTTTGAATAATATTTGCAATATTGTTTTGGATATTGCGGATGGCTTTATTGACTTTCTTTAGTAATTCTGGATTTTGATGATTGGAATCAATGCCAACGTTCAAAAGAGGACAGCCCCCAAAATTATAAGTAAATTGATAATAATTCCGGTAAAAACTTGAAATTGCATTAAGCTTTCCAATACTTGAACTCTCGGAGCTGATAACCTTTTCTATTTTTGATAAAACGAACTTAATATTGTATACAAAGGCCATTACGGCAAGTTCGTTTTTATTCTCAAAATTCCCATAGATGGCTCCCTTAGTTAATCCAGTGGCTTTAGTAATATCAGACATACTAGTTCCTGAATACCCCTTCCGATTAAATACAGGTGCAACAGTTTTCACTATAAATGCTGATGTTATTTCTGCTTTTGATGGCACAATGCAAATGTAATAAAAATATACCAATTGGTATAAAATTAACAAAAAAAAACTGTATTGCTAAACTTTCCCTTTTTCAGAAAGCAATATTGCTATTGATTTTGTAGACTCAAATTGAGCAAACAAAATAATCATTATGACTGTAATTGGTACACTTAAAACCATACCTGTAATTCCCCAAATTGAGCCCCAAATACTTAGGGAAATAATAACCACAAGTGGACTTAGATTTAGAGAATTCCCCATAATTTTTGGTTCAATAATGTTACCGACAATAAGCTGAATAGCACCAACAATCCCAATTACAAGAAAGAAATATGTGGCGTCCCCAAACTGCATTAAGGCAATGATGGCCGGAAATACAGTTCCAATTAGCGACCCAATTGTAGGGATATAATTTAGTAAGAAAATCAAAAACGCCCAAAAAATAGGGGTGTCAACTCCAATTGCTAATAATGCAATATAACTTGATGCACCAGTTATTAAACTAATAATTGTTTTTAATGAAATATAACTACTGATTGACTTATTAATCGCAGAAAGTGTGCTGTTTGCGTCATCATATTTTGATTTTGTTGTAAAGAAAGCCTTCATTTTATCCCCAAATACGGTTTCCTCTAACAAGATAAATAGGACATACAATATAATCATGAAGGCATTACCAAATATCTCTGTTAATGAAGCGAATAAGCTTTTGAGAATATTGGACAGTTTAAAAGCGCCAATATAATTTTGCAAATTGGCATTTAAATCAATATCATATTTCGTATTTATATTATCATTAAATATGAGCAAATTCTCTTCATACTTAGGAATGTTTTGACTCAAATCTTGGATGTTATGAATTAAAACATCAACTATAATTCCACTAATACTAAATAAAATCAGGGAAGACAAAATAGTCCATACCCATCTAGGGAATTTATTTCCTACGTATGGAATTTTTTCAAGAAGTGTTCTGAATTCAACTATTAAAAACCAAATTAACAAAGCAAGTACGAAAGGGATAATTAAATCTTTTCCTACAACCAATAGAGTTATAGAACTGATGATAATTAATAAATATGAAATTGTCTTATTCTGTTGCATTGTAAGTGTCTAAACAAAACTAATTATTTTATTCATCTAAGAGACTTGTTAGCCATTTTTTATACATAGATGTTGGCATACCTTTTCTTTGAGCAATATCTTCAACCTGATCCATTTTTACTTTTCCTACACCGAAATAGTGAGCTTTGGGGTGAGCAAAATACCATCCACTAACGGAGGCTGTCGGTAGCATTGCTAAACTATCTGTCAATGAAACACCAGTTATTTTTGTAGCGTTTAATATTTTAAATAAGCCTATTTTTTCTGTATGATCGGGATTTGCTGGATACCCAGGAGCTGGTCTAATACCAATATATTTTTCTTTGATTAGTTCTGCCTTAGTAAAGGATTTAGTTTCATAACCCCACAATTCTTGCCTTACAATTTCATGTAATTTTTCTGCAAAAGCTTCAGCCAACCTGTCAGCCAAGGCCTTTAGCAATATGGCATTATAGTCATCATGGTCTGCTTCAAATTCTGAAACCTTTTTTTCAATACCTAAACCTGAAGTGACTACAAAGCCACCAATATAATCATCAATACCACTGTCTTTTGGTGCAATGAAATCTGCAAGAGAAACATTAGACGCTTGTTTTGCCTTTTTTAATTGTTGACGCAAGGAAAACTGGCGATACAAAATATCAGTTCTATTTTTATCGGTATAAATTTCAATGGTATCATCATCAACAGAGTTAGCAGGCCAAATCCCAATACTTGCATTTGCTGTCAACCATTTTTCTGTTTTGATCAGATTGAGCATCTTTTGCGCATCTTCGAATAGTCTTGTTGCGGTTTCACCTTTTTCTGGATCAGATAAAATGTCAGGGTATTTAGCGCGCATCTCCCAAGTATAGAAAAATGGCGTCCAATCGATATAAGGGATAAGTTCATCAAGGTCAAATTCAGAATAATGCTTAACTCCTATAAAGTTGGGTTTAAATACTGAATGATTTGACCAATCAATTTTAAATTTATTTTGCCTAGATTCAGCGATACTCAGGTAGGATTTGAATCCCTTTTTCTTGGCATAATTTTCTCTAACTTTAGCGTAGTCAGTTTTAATTTCCTTAACGTAATCGGACTTAGTTTTACCTAGTAATTCGCCAACTACTGTAACAGACCGTGATGCATCTAATACATGTATCGTATTACCTGTCGGATAGTTTTCTTCAATTTTAACAGCCGTGTGAACTTTAGAAGTTGTTGCGCCACCAATTAAAAGGGGAATATTAAGTTTAGCAATCTCCATTTCTGATGCCACAGAAACCATTTCATCCAATGAAGGTGTAATAAGTCCACTCAAACCAATGATGTCAACATTGTGTAAGATGGCTTCACTAATTATTTTTTCTGTTGGTACCATTACCCCAAGGTCAATTATTTCATAATTATTGCACGCTAAAACTACCCCAACAATATTTTTTCCAATATCATGGACATCTCCTTTTACAGTTGCTAACAATATTTTACCTACACTTTTTGATTCAGTTTTATCTGCTTCAACAAAAGGTAAAAGGTAAGCGACCGCTTTTTTCATCACTCTAGCAGATTTAACCACCTGTGGTAAAAACATTTTGCCAGATCCAAACAGGTCACCAACTACATTCATACCATTCATCAGGTAGCCTTCTATTACCTCAATTGGGTGCTGAACAGATAATCGTCCTTCTTCCATGTCTTCGTCAGTGAAATCAGCTATTCCTTTTACTAGTGAATAAGTAATCCTCTCTTGTAAAGGGAGATCTCTCCATGCAGCTAAACCTGTTTCAGTTTTATCTGTTTGGACAACTTGTTGTGCAAATTCAAGTAAGTGCTCTGTTGCCTCCTCATGTCTATTCAATAAAACGTCTTCAACATGCTTCAATAAGTCATCAGGAATATTATCATATATTTCCAATAAACTTGGGTTAACAATTCCCATATCCATGCCTTCATGAATAGCATGAAATAAAAACGCAGAATGCATGGCTTCTCTTACTGTATTATTTCCCCTAAAAGAAAATGACACATTACTCACTCCTCCGCTAACATGTGCACCTGGTAAATTTTCACGAATCCAACGTGTAGCCTGAAAAAAATCGAGTGCATTATTTTTATGTTCTTCCATGCCAGTAGCAACCGGAAAAATATTAGGGTCAAAGATGATGTCTTGGACAGGAAAGTTAACGTCTTCTTTTAAAATTTGATAGGAACGTTCGCACATTTTAATTCTACTTTCGTATGAATCAGCTTGACCTTTTTCGTCAAAAGCCATTACAATTACAGCTGCACCATATGCTTTTATTTTTTTGGCCTGTTCAATAAAAGTCTGCTCCCCTTCTTTAAGGCTAATTGAGTTAACTACACATTTGCCTTGAACACATTGTAAACCAGCTTCAATAATATCCCACTTCGAGCTATCAATCATAATAGGGACTCTTGAAATATCAGGTTCTGCTGCGATCAATTTTAAGAACTTAACCATAGCCATTTTACCATCAATTAAGCCATCATCCATATTGATGTCAATTATTTGTGCACCATTCTCCACTTGCTCCCGAGCAACAGATAAAGCCGCTTCATAATTATCTTCTTTAATTAACCGAAGAAATTTGCGAGAACCTGCCACATTCGTACGTTCACCTATATTTATAAAGTTGGATTCTGGTGTTACGATTAATGGTTCCAATCCGCTTAGTTTTAAATACGGCAAATTGTTCCATTTGTATTTATAATTACCTATATAATCAGGGTGTAAACTCATTGTTGTGCTTAAATTGTTTTGTAGTCGTTTTTTTATACTTAAGATTGACAATCTTTCAGTAATACCATAGTATTTGGATTACATTAGCACACTCCAATCATCATCATTTGCTTTGCCGAGCCAGTCCTTGAATTTTTCTTGACCACCTCTTGCTTCCCAATCAGAGTCGATAGCCAACTTAGCGCTGATACCACCTCTTGGATTACAGATCATGGAAATTCTAAGCCTTTGTGGTTTATAAACCGCCATTAAATGATCATAAAAAATATTGATTAATCTCTCGTATGATACGACTATATCACGCAAATGAAACGAGTATAATTTCAAAGATTTCAGTTCGATAATCTTATCTCCAGGATACATGGTTAGGAAAACTGTGGCAAAGTCAGGTTGCTCACTTACACCAAGAAATGTAAACTCGGGAATCTTAATTTTAATTTCATAAGCCTCCTTTGACGGATTAGGAATTGCGGTTAAAATTGTCTTATCAATTTCATGATATAACTTTGCCATTGTGTTCTATGTGTTTTTGATGTTTAATAATTATTTGATTCATTTTTCTAATGTGATCTGGTGTTGTACCACAACAACCTCCCACAATGTTGACTAACCCTTCTTTTATAAAAGTCTCAATTTGGTCACCCATCATTTCAGGTGTTTCATCATACTCTCCCATTTCATTTGGAAGTCCAGCATTAGGATGAGCAGAAATATAAAAAGGGGCTTTTTTATTTAAAACTTGTAAATAGGGTCTTAAAGCAGAGGCGCCTAGTGCACAATTTAAGCCTATTGATAATAGATCAGCGTGCATTACTGAAATTAAAAATGCTTCAGTGGTCTGGCCCGAAAGCGTTCTGCCACTAGCGTCAGTAATAGTTCCTGAAACCATTATTGGAAGACTTGTATTTAGTTCTTCTTGAATTTCATTGATTGCAAATAGAGCAGCTTTTGCATTTAAAGTATCAGTAACGGTTTCAACTAAAAGTAGGTCCGCTCCACCTTCAATGAGTCCTTTGGCTTGTTCTTTAAAAGCGATTTTTAATGCTTCGAATGATGTATTTCTGAACCCCGGATCATTCACATCTGGTGACATTGATGCCAATTTTGTTGTTGGACCCATTGAGCCCGCTACAAACCTTGGTTTATCAGGCGTTTTAAGGTTGTAAACATCACAAACTTCTTTTGCAATTTTTGCCCCATGAAAGTTGATGTCGTAAACGGCACTTTCTAATCCATAATCTGCCTGTGCGACAGTAGTACCACCAAAGGTATTAGTTTCTAAAATATCTGCCCCAGCTTCAAGATATTCTGCATGAATTTCTTTAATAATATCTGGTCTAGTTAGCACTAAAAGGTCGTTGTTGCCCTTCAAGTTGTACTGATGATCTTCAAACCAGCCTTTCCTAAAGTCAGCTTCTCCCAAACCATATCGCTGGATCATGGTGCCCATAGCGCCATCTAACAGCAAAATCCGCTCTTTTAGTATGTCCTTTATTTGTTGCATAAGTTAATATTTATGCTTTGGGACCGGTATGAAAATAATTGAATGAATTTGACTTATATTAACTGAAAATCAGTTAGGAATTGGCACCTTCTCGAATGAATCGAGGGTTGCCAAGGTATCATAGGGCCGGTCCCTCCACCTTTCTTTATAAGTTTATCTATAATAATGAACTGCTGCAAAGATAAAGAGAATAAATCAAGTTTACACAAAAAATATTTGATTATTTTTGGCTAGCATTGATTTCCTTTTTTCAAAATAATTTAGAGATATGAAGCAAAGATTAAATAGATTTTTTTTAATAGTTAATTTGCAAACTTTAATCATCTCAATCCTTGCAGTTGGTTCAACAGCACTCTGTATTCATTTTAAATTTGAAGCAGATTTTCCTCTGTCATTAATAGCAACTTCAATTGTTTTTCCAATTGTATTCTCTATTGGAGGAGCATATAAAAGAAGGGAGGCTGCCTTAAAAGAATACGCTGCAATAAAAGGATATTTAAGAGCAATCTACTTTGTGTCTAGAGATTGGTTGCCAGAAGTAAAGGCTGAAAACTTAAAGAAAATGGAAAGCTTAATTCGGGACTTTTTCACAAATTTTAGAGCCTTATTTTTAGGATCCATATACAAATTGGAAGAAAACGAAAAAGCAATCTATCAAAATTTTTCTGAATTTTCACTCTATATTAAGCATGAGCTAAGAGGAGAAGGATTGCCGAGTGGAGAGTGTTCAAGAACGAATCAATATTTGCAAAAAATGATGATTTCGTTTGAATCAATAAAACATATTTATCAATATAGAACACCTAGAACGCTAAGATCATTCAGTAATTTATTTATAAAAATATTACCTATTATTTATGGCCCTTATTTTGCATTTAAAGCCGAAGGGATGCCATGGTTGTTAGAATATATTATCCCAGTCTTGTTGACAATGATTTTAGTAAGTTTAGATAATATACAAGAACACCTTGAAAATCCTTTTGATCAAGTAGGGGAGGACGACATTACAATCAATGTAGAGAAGTTTGTAGAGAATTTAGAAGGTTAACATAATAACTACAGTTTATCAAAGTAGTGTTGCCAAACTGTATTAAAGGCATCTTTTTAGGTGGTTTTTTTTGGTTTGAAAAGCACATTTTGGAACACTATTATTGAGTGTTTTTAGTGTTCTTCTTTTAATAGTATCCGCAGCAGCACAGCTACTGCGGAGCTGGGAACACGTTAGCTATTTAACTGCTTTTTAAAAATTGGTTAAACTAGTAAACTATAATTTTTGTATCTTTGAATTATGATTTACTCATTCAACATAGATGATTCTACGGAAAAGGGGCAAGCAATTTTAAACTTGTTAAAGTCTTTTGGTATGTTAGAAAAAGGAAATCCTGATATTGATGTCCCAACTTGGCAAAAAAATGAAGTAAAACATAGAATGGAAGAGTTAAGTAATAACCCTGATTCTGGCATCAATTTTAAGCAATCTATGGATGAATTAGCATCAAAGCATGGCTTATAAGTTAGTGCTTCTTCTAAAGTTTATTCAGATGTAGATAAGGCAATTGAATGGTACAAGGAGTTTAAACTGATCTTGCAAAGCGGTTTCTTAAAGAAGTTATAAAAACTCAAAAATACATCCTGAAAAATCCTGAAAAATTTCAAGTTAGGTACGATAACATTAGAATTGCTTTCTTAAATAAATTCCCCTTTGGTATTCATTTCAAATTTGAAAGAGGATTTGTTTTACTGTATGTCGTTTAAAATCTCTTATAACATCTTGAAGTTGAAAAGGTTCATCACAATTCACTATCAAATGCAAATGATTTGTCATTAAACAATAGGCATAAACATTTAGACCTTTATTTTTTATGCAATAATGCAAAGATTCAATAATGGCTTGTTTATGATTTTTTCTAGTAAAAACATCAATCCAATCTACAACTATTAAAGTTAAATAATAACTGCTGTTATTCTTAATTGTATGTTTTACACCTTGTTTAATAATGTGAAAATAGCAATTTTTTTGAAACTGCTAGTAGTGAAGGAGTTGGGCAAATAAGAAGTTTGTTTCTAATGAAGTTTCCGCAGCAGCGCAGTTGGTATCTTGCTTCTAATGTAAGCGAAGCAGTGCAACTACTTCGCAGCAGGGGTTGGACAACTAAGAAGTTTGTTTCTAATGAAGTTTCCGCAGCAGCGCAGCTACTGCGGAGTTGAGTTATAACTTACAGACTTTTAAATTAAGACAACTTATCAGCTAAAATTTTGATTTCAATAAATGGAGCAATTTTTTCGTACAAAATATTATTTACAGCTTCCAGAATTGGCATTTCAACTCCATATTCTTTATTGATTTCAACCAAACATTTTGTCGCAAAGTACCCTTCTGCAATCATATCCATTTCCATTTGTGCAATCTTAACTGAATAGCCTTTACCAACCATATAACCAAAAGTTCTATTTCTCGAAAATTTGGAATAGGCTGTGACTAATAAATCACCTAAATATGCAGAGGAGTTTACAGCTCTGTGGATAGGGTTAACTTCATCTATAAAGTTTTCAATTTCTTGAATGGCGTTAGAAATTAAAACAGCTTGAAAATTATCTCCGTGGCCTAATCCAGCGCAGATTCCGCTTGCAATGGCGTAAACATTTTTCAAAACGGCAGAATATTCAGTGCCAAAAATGTCATCCGACACAGTTGTCTTAATGAAACGATTGGACATAATATCCGCCATATAGTCAGCCATGTCTTCATCTTGACAAGCAATGGTGAGGTAGGATAAACGTTCTAGGGCAACTTCTTCTGCATGACATGGTCCACAGATAATTCCAATATAATCTTCTCCCATGCCCATGTGTTTTTGGAAAAATTGACCTGGAATTTCATTTATTTCAGGTATAATACCCTTTACAGCTGAAAAAACATATTTGTTTTTGAGTATGTTTTTAGGGAAATTTTCAAATAAATCAAATAAATAGGCAGACGGCGTAGCGATTATGACAATGTCCGCAGGTTGTACCAATTCTATCAGATCTGTGCCAACATTAATTCGATCAAGATCAAATTCAACTGATTGTAAGTACTTTGGATTATGACGATACTTTAAAAGGTGAGCAACAGAGGCCTCATTATGCATCCACCAGTTGATAATAACATCAGGCTTAGTGGTTAAAATCTTTACTAAAGCAGTGGCCCAACTTCCGCCCCCAACAACAGTAATTTTTTTTTCTTTACTCTGCATATTCAATAAAGCAAATGTAATAAAATAAAGGAATCATACACCGAATCTGTGTTTTTTAACCCAATTAATTAACGGTTTCCATTTGTGATTCCGTATTATATTTTAATCAAGAACTGGTTTATAATAGCATTTTATCAACGTTCAAATAAAAGTTTATCCTTAGTTTTACTTCTTGGATTAGATTGTCTTTTTATTTCTATTCTATAAGACATTTAATGATCATTTTGTAAATCAATTGTTTAACGTCAAATGAAATCTTTATTTACTTTTTTAATATTGGCCTTTACAACAGCTGTTTTTTGTCAAAACCTGACCAGTGTAATTAAAGGCACGATTAAAGATAAAGAGACCATTCAACCCATAATAGGCGCCAAAATAGAATTGTTGAACCAGCCAGACTTTTTTGGTACAGTTTCAGATTTTAGTGGTGGTTTTAGGTTGACAAATGTGCCTGTAGGGAAGCAAACAATAGTGATCACATTTGTCGGATACGAACCTGTATTTATTAGAAATATTGAAGTGAGTTCAAAGGAAGTTGTATTAGAAATCGATATGACTGAAAAAATTGAGCAAATGAAAGAGGTGGTAGTAACAGGAAGAAGAAAAGGAGAAACCATTAATAAAATGGTTTCCGTAAGTGCAAGGTCATTCTCAGTTGACGAAAGTAAACGATACGCTGGAAGTTTAAATGATGTCGCCAGAATGGCAAGAAATTTTGCTGGTGTGCAAGGGGGAGATGATTCAAGAAATGACCTTATTATTAGAGGGAATTCACCAACGGGAGTATTGTACCGGCTGGAGGGGATTGATATTCCAAATCCAAATCATTTTGCAAGATTTGGAACTACAGGAGGCCCAGTTAGCATGCTGAACAATAACGTACTTTCCAATTCTGATTTTTTGACGGGTGCATTTCCTGCAGAATATGGAAATGCTATTGCTGGTGTTTTCGACCTGAGCATGCGGAATGGTAACAATGGCAAGCATGAGTTTATGTTTCAGCTCGGTTTTAATGGCGCAGAATTATTGGCTGAAGGACCTATAAGCAAAAAGCAAGGATCCTCCTATTTGGTAAGCTATCGATATAATGACTTAATTGTACTTAAGAAATTGGGACTTGATATCGGGACTAGTGCTGTTCCTCGACACCAAGACTTAAGTTTTAAGTTTAATTTTCCATGGGAAAAGGGAGTGACCAGTATTTATGGAATTGGTGGAATTAGTACAATCGATATTTTGGGTGCTGAAACATCAGGGGGAGATTTATATGCAATAGATAATAGTGACACATATTATACGTCAACTGTCGGTATTGTTGGTGTTCGACATAAACAGAGGTTAGGTAAGTCGGCATATCTAAATTTTTCCTCAGCACTACAAACAGGAATTAATGAAATAAGAAATGATACTTTGGATGCTGATTTTGAAAATCCATTCACCAATTATATCAATGAATCTGCTATTAATAAATGGACTAATAATGTGTTTGTGAATAAGAAGTTCTCAGCTAAACATGTTTTAAAATCTGGAATTCAAGCAGACATTTACATTTTAAACTTACATGATTCAGTTTATGTTAATCAATTCGATCAATTTGTTTCATTGCGAAATTTTAATGGTAATACCCTCCTTATTCAACCATATGCTCAGTATCAGTTTCGCCCTAACAGACGATTAAATGTTAATCTAGGCTTACATTACCAGTTAATTACTTTAGGTAATAATAATGTTTTAGAGCCAAGAGCAGGGATGCGCTGGAGTGTTACTGAGAAAGATCAGTTAACTTTTGGGTACGGCTTACATAGTCAGATGCAACCATTGGAGTTTTATTTTGTTGAGTCATTTGAAAACGGAGAAATTGTAAGGCTAAATCAAAATATCGATTTCTCAAAAAGTCATCATTTCATTATTGGATATGAGCGATTTTTTAAGCACTATATTTCAGCTAAAGTAGAAGCTTACTACCAATCACTTTTTGATGTTGTTGTTGACCAGACAATAAATTCTTTTTCAATGTCTAATTATGGGTCTTCATTTGTTGAGCGTTTTCCAATTTATGCAACAAATGAAGGAACTGGGGAAAACTATGGAATTGATTTTACAGTTGAGAAAAATTTAAACAAAGGGTTCTATTTTTTGATCACAAGTTCAGTTTACCAATCCTATTATACGGGAAGTAATGGAATAGAGTTTAATACAGCATTTAATGGGAATTATACTTTCAATGCATTGTCGGGTTATGAGTATAAATTTAAATCGGCAAAGAAATCGCAGGCTTCTGTTTCAATAGATTTGAAGTTTATAAGAAATGGCGGTAAACGATATACACCAATCCTTCTTGAAGAAAGCATTGCAACAAATAATGAGGTTAGAGATTTTAGTCAGGCATTTACAAAAAAATATCCCGATTATACAAAAGGTGATCTTAGGATTGGATTTAAGATGGTTGGAAAAAAAGTAACACAAGAGTGGGCGCTGGACATTCAAAATTTTACTAATCAACAAAATATTTTCTTACAACAGTTTAGCCAAAACACACAGTCAATTGCAACAACTTATCAAACCGGTAGACTACCAATTGGGCAGTACAGAATTTATTTTTAACAGCTACAACTTTTTATGATGAAGTTCAATTTCTTCCTCATAGAATCTAGATGCAGATTCCTGGAAACTATTGGTAAGGTCTGAAACAAAGAACTGGTTAAGCTCTCTTTTTTCAGTATTGATTAGGCCTTCTTTCTTAAAAATTTCAATCATTTTTAATGCTAATATATCAGTAGAATCGTAAAGCTTAACGTTACCATTAAAAAAGTCGCTGATTTCATCTTTGATCAGTACATAGTGGGTACAGCCTAATATTAAAGCATCAATATTTTCAAAATTTGGGTGACTTAAATAATTTTCAATAACCGTCTTACTAATCTTATCTTTACTGAACCCTTCTTCAATCATTGGGGCAAGCAGAGGGGTAGGAAGGACCGCCATTTCAATGTCAGGGTTTCGTCTAGTCATTTTTTCCTGATATACGCCAGATTGTATAGTGGTCTTTGTTGCAATCAATCCAATTTTTTGATGTGTTCCATGATCAACGATAGCTTCAATTATTGGATCAATAACATTTATAATTGGTACGTTGCCTTCATGTTTGTCTCGTAAATAATTATAAGAAGTTGCAGATGCAGTATTACAGGCAATAACGATTGATTTACAATCTTTTTCATGTAACAAAAAGCGACTTATTTTTTCTACAAAAGAGTGGATGAGTTCTGGAGATTTATCACCATATGGTAAATGTGCAGTGTCACCAAAATAGACCAATGTTTCATTTGGTAATAATTTTGAAATGGCGTGCGCTACGGTGAGTCCACCTATCCCCGAATCAAATATGCCTATTGGTTTATTCACGGAAAGTAAAGATAAAAAAAAAGGCGACTTGTTCAGTCGCCTTTAAATCTTATATTGATAATGTTTTAATTGGTGCCTAATGTTCTAGCAGCTTCTAGCTTCATTAATTCAGCTTTTATTTCTAATGTCAAATCAGTTCCGCCATTAACATACATTAAAGTACTTTTTTCAAAAACGTAGTTTAACTTATTTCTTTCAGCAACAATCTTAATGGCTTTTTCTAAGTTCTTTTGGATTGGCTCCATAAGTTCAGCAGCTCTAGCATCATACTGTTTACCGTAATCTTCTCTTTTTGTAATTACAGAATTATATAATTCACCCAATTCCTTTTGCTTAATCTCTCTTAAAACAGGACTTAATGTGGCTTTGTCTCTATCAAACAAAATTTGAGCATCATTAAATTCTACTTCTAATTGGCTTAGGATAACTTGTAAATCTTTTTCAAGCGCATCTAACTCTGCTTTAGCAGCTAATACTGTAGGCAAACTATCAGATACTTTAGTATAATCAAAGTGAGCAAACTTCAAGTTGTTTTGAGCAAAACTACTTACACCTAGGATTAAGGCTAAAACTAAAAATATTTTTTTCATTGTTCTTAATTTTCAATATTGGATGGCAAAAGTAGAAATAATAAATTAATATTTTGCAGCCAACATGGGTTATGTTTATTTATCTGTTTATGGTTATGGCAAATTGCGTGCCTAAATTAGTTTTTATTGACATCAATGTTCATTTTTCTTAGAACAAGATCACTGATATTATACCTCGGATCGGCGAACAATAAGTTAGATTGATTGGCTTTATCAAAAACGAAAGCATATTTTTTCTCATCAGCAATTTCTTGGATCGCCTTGAAAATATCATCTTGGATCGGTTTGATTAATTCAGCTCTTTTCTGAAACAATAACCCATTAATACCAAAATATTTATTTTGAAGTTCTTTGGCCTCTTTTTCAAGAAAATTAATATTGGCTTTTTTCTCCTTTTTTAACTCATCTGGTAACAAAATTTCTTCAGCCTGTAAAGCTTTTCGTTTACGTTCAATGATTTGATATTTGGATTCAACTTCCTCTTGCCATTCTTTTGAAAAATCATCAAGCTTTGCTTGGGCATCTTTATAAGCTGGAATGTTATCTAAAATGTATTGCGTGTCAACGTAGGCGTATTTTTGACCTAATGTGATTGATGATAGACCAAATAATACAGTTGTAAGTAAAAGTAGTTTTTTCATAATTTAACGTTTATAAATCTCCAAGTGTTAATCCAATTATTGGGAAAATTCCAAAAGAATAGCCATTTGACAAAATTGTTGGATTCAGTTGATCTGCTCCAATTCTGTCTGGGTCAATTGGATCGAATCCCCATGCTAAATCTACACCAAGTAAACCAAACATAGGTAAGAAAGCCCTTACGCCAATACCAGCAGCTCGGTTGACCTTAAATGGATCAAATGTCTTAAAACTTGAATATGTATTTCCTGCTTCTACGAAAGCCAATCCGTATATTGTTGCGTTTGGATTAAGTGAAAGAGGGTATCTTAATTCTATACTATACTTAGCAATTAAAGGGTCACCAAATTCTTGACTTAATGCGCTTTGGGCATCATAGCCTCTTAGGGTGATAAGCTCTCTTCCGTCAAAGTTATATTGCCCGTTTAAGCCATTTCCACCAAGGTAGAATCTTTGGAATGGGGTATTGCCTTTTCCTTTTGAATATCCTCCCATAAAGCCATAACCAAATTTAGGAACCAAGACTAACTTCTTGTTTTTTGAGACAGGTAAATACCATTCTCCAGTAAATTTAATTTTGTAATATTCTGCAAATTTATAGAGGTCCTGTTGAGATAAATTGGAATAATCATCAACACCATCAAACCTTGAGTATGGCAGTGTTGATTTGGTCACTAATTTAAAATTTGAACCTCCTCTTGGATAGATTGGATTGTCGATTGAGTTTCTAGAGACTGTTAAGCTTAATGAAATGTCATTTGAGTAACCAGAACCAAACACAAAAGTATTGCCTGCATTTTTAAGGTTGTAATAGGAATAATTTAATTCTGAATAAGCCGAGAAATAATCATCAGGCCATTTTAATCTAGAGCCTAGTCCAACACCAACAGACGTTACTCCAATTTGAGTGTCAAATTCTTCAGATGAGCCAGCTGTAAAAATATTTGAGTGGCTGATAAAAGTGGTAAATGAAATTGGTTTTTTTCCACCTAGCCATGGTTCAGTAAAGGAAAAGTTATAGGATTGGTACCCTCGACCAAACGTTTGACCTCGAATGGAAAGTCTTTGTCCATCACCTGATGGTAAAGGAGCCCAAGAATGCTTTTTGAATATGTTCTTAGTTGAAAAATTATTAAAAGTCAAACCTAAAGTTCCAATTAAACGATTTCCACCGTAACCACCTGATAATTCAACTTGATCTGATGATTTTTCAACAACTGTATATTCTATGTCAACTGAGCCGTCTGCTGGATTAGGAATAGGATTAATTTGGATTTGTTCATTATCAAAATAACCAAGGTTAGCTAATTCTCGCTGCGTTCTTATGATATCCGCACGACTGAATAGATCACCAGGTTTAGTTCGCAATTCTCTTCTGATCACATGATCATTTGTTTTGGTGTTACCATAAATTCTCATTTCACCATATCTGGCTTCTTTACCTTCACTTACTCTAATTTCGTAATTGATATGATTGTTTTCGGTAATATTTAGTTCCACCGGTGTCACAGTAAAAAACAAATACCCTTTGTCCATGTAGAGTGAGGTTACATCTCTACTGTCAGGACTCATGTATAGTCTTTGCTCGAATAAAGCTTTGTCGTAAAGATCTCCTTTTTCAATTCCTAAAATGGTGTCTAAAACTCCAGAAGAATATTTTGCATTTCCAACCCAACTAATGTCTCCAAAATAATATTTTTCACCTTTCTCAATATAGATGTCAATTCCAATGGATTCATCATCTACATCATAAATGCTGTCTTTTGCGATATGGACATCTCTAAGTCCAATGCCATTAAATTTTTCTATTATAGCCCGTTTGTCACGTTCGTAGGCGGTTTGGTTGAATTTAGATCTTGAAAAAATTCTTAAGATTCCTTTTTGTTTGGTGTCTTTCATCCCTCTTCTTAGCCCTCCATCAGAGACGCCCAAATTGACCATAAACTTTTTAAACTTGGAATCGTAATGACTAAGATCAACATCTTCATTGCCAATAAAATTAATATGGGCAATTTTGATTCGTTGGCCCTTATCAATAATAATTTTAAGCTTTCTGGCATTCACTTTTCCTTCTGCTATGACCTCTTCAGTTTTAACAACAGCTCTTAGGTATCCTTTATCTTGATAATATCCCCTTACCAGCTTTTCTGTATTTAGCTTTAGAGATTCTGTTATCGTAATACCTGACTGCAGATTAATAATGTCTTTAATCTTATCTACATCACTTTTTTTATAAGTGCTATCTATAAATTCAAATGAGTATTTATCAAGTTTTGGCAATCCAGTTAATTGGATGTACAAGAAAATTTCTCCACTTACTTCATCAATATCATCATAACCAATTTCAACATTAGAAAACAGATCTTGATTCCATAAACTTCGAATGGCTTTAGAAAAATCGTCACCTGGAACAGTAACCTCTTCTCCAATAGTTAAACCAGAAATAATTCTGATTGCATCATGGTCATAATTATCAACCCCTTTTACTACAACAGAAGCTATAGTATATTCTTTAGGCTTAAGGAAATTAAATTCGTTGCTATTAATTTGTCCCCATGAAAAATGACTAACTAGGGTAACCAATAATATGATTAGTTTAATTTTCATGCTTTATTAATTTGTTCGCTAACCATACCAAATCGGCGTTCTCTATTTTGATAATTATAAATGGCATAAAAGAAATCCTCTTTCTTAAAATCAGGCCAGAATTTTTCTGTAAAATATAATTCGCTATAAGCAATTTGCCACAATAAGAAATTACTTAACCTCATTTCACCACTTGTTCTGATCAATAGTTCAGGATGTGGAATACCTTTAGTATATAAATTGTCATCAATTAGGTTATCATTGATGTCATCTAGAGAAATGTCATTATTTTTATATGCAGTGGCAATTTGTTTAAATGCATTTTTGAGCTCTAGCTTAGCGCTGTAATTTAAAGCCAATATTAAAGTAGTACCCGTATTATTGGTTGTCTTTTCAGTAGCTGCTTTTAAACGTTCTGCACAATTGCCAGGTAATTCATCAATATTACCAATTGTTTTAACCTGAACATTGTTTTGGTGTAGATCTGCAATTTCTTGCGTAATGGTGTCTACTAGTAAATCCATTAAACCATCTACTTCATCTTGTGGTCTATTCCAGTTTTCAGTTGAAAAAGCATATAAGGTCAAATATTCAACACCAGATTCAGTTGCGCCCGTAAGAGCCTCTCGAACTGATTCAACACCCATTGCATGACCAAAGAGTCTGGTTTGACCCTTAGATTTTGCCCAACGGCCATTACCATCCATAATAATGGCGACGTGTCGTGGGATATTGTTGGTATTTAATTGATCTTTTATACTCATTCTGTAACAAAAGCAAATTTGAAAAGATTTTTTTATTTATTACTGTTTTTAAACGATAATTTTCCCAATTAATTGTTTATTTAACAAAGCTTAACAGCAATTCAAAAAAAAAGGGGATCTATCTGTAAAGACAATCCCCTTTTAAGAAGTTGTTATAGTTGAGTATAACTACTCAGCTAGTACTAAAACTTTATTGTCATTCACTTCTACAACACCACCTTTGATATCAAAAGTGAATGTTGAATCAGCATGAAATTCTTTATTCAGCTTTGCATCAAAAGAGTTATTTTCATTCTGATTTTGATCCACTTTTACAACACCATTTGTAAGCGCTGAAATAAGTGAAGCATGACTATTTAAAATACCAAAAGAACCATCTAAGCCAGGTAAAATAACTTGTGTTACATTTCCCTTGAATAAAACTTCGTCTGGTGTTAAAACTTCTAAAATCATAGGTTACGTTTTTAAGCGTCAGCTAACATTTTTTCTCCGGCTTCAACAACATCTTGAATATTACCTTTTAGGTTAAAGGCTGCTTCTGGATATTGATCCATCTCCCCATCCATTATCATGTTGAATCCTTTAATTGTATCATTAATGTCAACCAACACACCTGCTAAACCAGTAAATTGCTCAGCAACATGGAATGGTTGAGATAAGAATCTTTGAACACGTCTTGCTCTGTGTACAGTTAATTTATCTTCTTCAGATAATTCATCCATACCCAAAATGGCAATAATATCTTGTAATTCCTTATAACGTTGTAATGTTAGTTTTACTCTTTGTGCACATTCGTAGTGCTCCTCACCAACAACTTCAGCAGTTAAAATTCTTGAAGTTGAATCCAATGGATCTACCGCTGGGTAAATTCCTAACTCAGCAATTTTTCTAGATAATACAGTAGTAGCATCTAGGTGAGCAAAAGTAGTAGCTGGAGCAGGATCCGTTAAATCATCTGCAGGAACATAAACAGCTTGTACAGATGTAATCGAACCATTTTTTGTAGATGTAATTCTTTCTTGCATTAGACCCATTTCTGTTGCTAATGTAGGTTGGTATCCAACAGCTGAAGGCATTCGACCTAATAAGGCAGATACCTCAGAACCAGCTTGTGTAAATCTAAAGATGTTATCAACAAAGAATAAGATATCTGATCCTTTACCATCACCTTCACCATCTCTATAATATTCAGCTAATGTTAATCCTGACAAAGCAACTCTTGCTCTTGCTCCAGGAGGCTCATTCATTTGTCCAAAAACGAAAGTTGCTTTCGAATCTTTTAATTTTTCTTTATCAATTTTTGAAAGGTCCCATCCGCCTTTTTCCATGTCTTCCATGAATTCATCACCATAGGTAATAATTCCAGATTCCAACATTTCTCTTAAAAGGTCATTTCCTTCTCTTGTTCTTTCACCAACACCTGCAAATACAGATAAACCTGAATATGCTTTGGCTATGTTATTAATTAACTCTTGAATCAAAACAGTTTTACCAACACCGGCACCACCAAATAATCCAATTTTACCACCTTTTGCATATGGTTCAATTAAGTCAATTACTTTAATTCCTGTAAATAATACTTCTGTTGCAGTTGATAAATCTTCGAACTTAGGCGCATCTCTATGAATAGACATTCCTCCTGCAGAATCAACTTCATCTAATCCGTCAATTGCGTTTCCAGTTACATTGAATAGTCTACCTTTTATTGCATCACCAATTGGCATTTTAATTGGAGAGCCTGTTGCTATTACTTCCATTCCTCTTGTGAAGCCATCTGAAGAATCCATTGCAATAGCACGTACAGTATCGTCACCAACATGTTTTTGAACTTCTAATACAACTTTACCGCCATCTGCTTTGTTGACAACCAAAGCATCTAAAATATGTGGAAGTTTTGCTCCCTTCTCAAAGCTTACGTCAACTACTGGACCAATTACTTGCGAGATTTTACCATTTACATTAGACATTATTATAATTTTTAATGTGTTTTTAAATTCGGGTGCAAAAATAGTTCTTTTTATTCTTTTGACATAAAAAAATCTTCATTTTTTCCATAACTTTGTCAACAAATTAAGAATTATAGTGAAAATCCATCATGATTTGCCTTCAAGTATTGTGTTTAAAAACCCGGTTATTACAATCGGTACTTTTGATGGTTTACATTTAGGCCATAGAAAAATAATAGACTTTTTAAAGCTTAAGGCACAGGAGGTTAATGGTGAATCAGTGGTGTTTACTTTTCACCCTCATCCACGTATGGTTTTACATCCTGAAGATCATGATTTGGAATTAATTCAAAGTATTGATGAACGTGTTGAAAAGTTTCGAAAATTGGGAGTTGATCATGTCATAGTTTTTCCATTTGATTTGCCTTTTTCACGGTTGAGTGCAACGCAGTTTATCAGGGATATTTTAGTTAATAAACTAAAGCTTCATACCTTGGTTATAGGTTATGATCATCACTTCGGGAGAAATCGAGAAGGATCAATGCAGAACTTGAGAGAGTTGGCGCCTTTATATGATTTTGATATTTGTGAAATATCTGCTTTAATAAAGGAAGATACCAATATTAGCTCAACTAAAATAAGAAATGCATTAAAGGTTGGAGACCTTAGAACAGTTTCAGCTTTTTTAGGTGATCATTATAAAGTTTTTGGCAAAGTTGTGAAAGGTGATAGGATTGGAACAGAAATTGGCTATCCAACTGCTAATGTTCAGTTGGAAAATAGTTACAAGTTAATTCCAGGAAATGGTGTTTACGCTGTAAAAGTTTTTGTTGATGATATGAAATTGTCTGGTATGCTAAATATCGGAAAACGGCCAACAGTTTCAGATTCAGGAGAGAAGAGAATTGAAGTCCATATTTTCGACTTCGATCGAAATATTTATAATCAAAAAATTGAATTAGAGTTTATTGAGTATATTAGGGAAGAAATCAATTTTAATGGCCTTGTAGAATTAAAAAATCAATTAAAAAAGGATGAAGAAGCTTGTCGCACTGTTTTGGATATTCAATCTCCTTCCGTTTAGTGGTTTCACCCAAAAAAGCAAGGTTTACTTTAGTCTAGAGGAAGCTCTAGCAGTTCCTGTAGATTCTGTTATTCACCTAGACTTGAGCAAACAAAAACTGGATTCGTTTCCAAAGGCAATTATTAAATTTAAGTCGCTTGAATCGCTCAATTTAGCTAAAAATAACTTAGTTTCCATTCCAATTGAAATTTATGGGCTTTCCAATTTGATAGAGGTTAATTTGGAAAAGAATAAATTGACGCAGTTTCCTACTGGATTATGCAGTTGCTTAAAGTTGGAAGTCATAAACTTCGGTCGAAATGAAATAGCTTCGGTTCCTAGATGTATTGGTCAACTCAAACTACTTACATCACTGGATTTATGGGATAATCCAATTGCAGGATTACCAGAAACAATTGATCAATTAAAACAATTAAAGTTTTTAGACTTAAGAGCAATTAACCTCAGTCAACAAACAAAAGTCGCTATAAGCGGTGCACTTCCTGAGACAAAAATCGAATTTGACAATGGCTGTGATTGCGATAAATAATTATATTTTACCCTCTTGAATAGTGCGTAGTGTTTTTATACCACTTTCGAAATCTTTTACTACTGTGATCTCAAATTTAGGTTTAAAAGTTTTGATGTAGTAGTGGACTAAAATTCTTATTGGTAATGAGTTAACAATGATAGTTTCATGTAAAATCAAGTCACTAGATTCACAATCATTAGCCAAATAATTTTGAGCAGGCTTTGTCATGCTACCAAAAACGCTGGCCAAACTGACCAAAGAGTAAAAGGCTTGTCCTTTACTTAAGGTGAGTCTTGCATTGTTTAGTTTCACAACATCTTCCATTTTAATGCTTTGCGTATTTTTGAACTCAGCATAAATTATGTCTCTTTTAATTAACGAAACAGTTGCAAATGTCAATTGGATAAAGTTAATGTCTGCTTTTTTATCTTGATCCACCATTTAAATCAAAGATAATATTTTTTATCAAATCTTTTCTTGCAACATCAGTTTCTGACAAACTTAATGTGTGATGTCTTTCAGCTAAATATTCTTGTTCAAATTGACCTTTGGTGGGGAACAATATTACTCTATCTAGGATAGAATGTAATTCCATTAGGCTAGTATAACCACATTTACCCACAATGTAATTGGATTGGTTTATTAAAGATTCCAATTGATAAGTAGATGGCGAATTGATAAAAGTGATTGATTTATTTATCAATATTGAGTGTGAAATTGTACTAACAATACAATAGCTAAATTGGTTATGCTTAGTAATAGATTTTATTATTCTCTCTAAAAAATGTTTGGACTCAGGGTAAGGGCCACTTACTAGAAACAACACATCAAATTGTTTTGAAGTTTGAATGAGATTAAACCTAGTTAGAATACCTATGTATTTCACTTCTATTTTAAGATGGTGTTGGCTCAATTTTCCAGATAAATTAATCTGGGGATCATCTGGAATCCAACACGTATCAAAACGATTGATCCATTGATGCAGAGAATGGCTGACTAATTTATTTGCAAATGGTAAATTTGGACTAGTTTGATGAGTAATAAATATTGATTTTATTCGTCTATTTCGAAAGCCATAGCGGTTGTCAGAAATGATAATGTCAAAATCCTCCACCCTTAAAAATTGCTTAACCCATTGTTTTTCTCTTAATTTGGAGAATAGGAGTTTGGGTAGTTGAAACCCTATTTGTAAATAAGTGGATTTTGCAGCATTTAATTGAATGTTATACCCTTTAATAAATACTGTTTTGATATTTTCAAATTCTTTAGAAATGAAAGCGTTCTGTTTCTCATTTCCTGCAAAAACAATTGAGTTTCCCTGTTGAATTAATTTGGAAATGATTGGAGCACATCTTGTTGTATGACCAAACCCCCAGTCGAGTGCTGAAATTAAAACCTTTTTCGATTGTATGTCTTGGAGGTCAGACAAATTAGTCTTCTGTTAAGGCAGCTTCAAAATTAACGGTCTCCTTTTTTGTAACTGAGTATATGCCTTGAGCGATACTTTCAATTTCGCCTTTAATAGCTTCTATGTTAACTAAGGAAGAATCGAATTGAACGGTAATATAATCTTCAACACGTTCAGAATTAAATGAGATTTCATTGTAGGTGACACCTTTCATTTTAGATAAATGACTTCTTACTGTTCTGACACAGCCAATTTCGCAGGTCATGCCTTCAACAGTTAACTCACATTGAGAATTCGGATTAATACTATTGTTTACTTCAATCGTATTTACAACAGTTTCGCCAGGTTCAGCAAGATTTAAATTTTTTTCTTGTTGACTTTTGGTTTGGCAAGCAGTAAATGTGAGTAAAGTGATTAGATAAAATAGATGCTTCATCTTTTTTTTACAAAAATAATAAAAAATCAGATAGTTTTTGTGACTTAATGGATAGATAAAAGTTATCAAAAAATGAATGTGTTTAAATGCTAGAAAATAAATCTTAAAAGGATGTAATTAATTTATAAATTAATACAAAATTGTAATCATATCACATGAAACTATGACGAAAAATATAAAAGCAAAAAAAATATTTGTAATTGACACTTCTGTAATTTTACATGATCACAATGCTGTACATAATTTTGATGAACATGATATTGCTATACCGATTCCTGTTTTAGAAGAGTTAGATAATTTTAAAAAAGGAAATGATACTAAGAATTTTGAGGCTAGAGAATTTATTAGATTTTTGGATAAACTATCCAATCAAAATACGCTTGATGATTGGATTCCTTTAGGTGGGGAAAATAAAGGTAGAATAAAAATTATCCTACATTCCGAAATTAAAGATAGGGATGCTACTGTAATTTACGGTGATAATAAGGCTGATCACAAAATATTAAATGCTGCGTTAAGTTTGAAAGAAGTAATGCCTGAGAAAGAAGTTGTAATGGTAACAAAGGATATTAATCTAAGGCTGAAGGCTAAGGCTTTAGCTGTAATAGCGCAGGATTACCAAGCTGGAAAAGTTAAAGATGTAAACAAGGTTCTTGAGGGAGCAAACACGATTCGAGAAGTAGAATCTGAATTAATTCAAAATATTTATAAAAATGGCTATACTGAGGATTTAGAAGTTTTAGGGGCTAACCCAATAAAGAATGATTACTTTATTTTACAGAACGGTAAATCATCAAGTTTAGTGTTCTACAACGCACATGAACAGAGGCTAGACAAAGTAGAAAAACAATATGTTTATGGTGTAAAACCAAAAAATGCTGAACAAACGTTTGCGGTTAATGCTTTAATGAATAAAAATATTAAGCTAATTACTTTGCAAGGCGTTGCCGGGACTGGTAAAACTCTGCTGGCTCTAGCAAGTGCAATTGAACAGAAGAATAAATTCAATCAGATAATCTTGGCTAGACCAATTGTACCCTTGAGTAACCGAGACATTGGTTTCCTTCCAGGTGACGCAAATGAGAAAATCAATCCCTATATGCAGCCCTTGTTTGATAATCTAACATATATCAAAAATCAATATCGATCAAGCGAAAGAAAATATAAGCAAATTGAAGAATTGCAGGAAGAAAATAGAATGGTAATAATGCCTTTAGCTTTTATAAGAGGAAGAAGTTTATCTAATGTATTTTTTATTGTTGATGAAGCCCAAAACTTAACACCGCATGAGGTTAAAACTATTATTACTAGGGCGGGTGAGGGGACAAAGATAGTTTTTACAGGAGATGTCCATCAAATCGATACACCTTATCTTGATGAAAATAGTAATGGCCTATCTTATTTAATTGATAGATTAAAAGGCAATGAATTATTTGCGCACATTAAGCTTGAAAAAGGAGAGCGATCAGAATTAGCTAACTTAGCTAACGAACTTCTCTAAATTTCAATTGAAGCTAATTTCTCTACTCTTAAAGCCAGTATTATCAAGCTTTTTATATCTTTGGTACGAAAAATGTAATGTCATTGATGTAACATTTAAAATACCGCATATGAAAAATTTGTTTACCCTATTTTTATTCATGAGCATAAGTCTTTCGTCTGTGTTAGCGCAGGGGAAAGTGGATTATGATACTCGATCAAGGTTTTACTTAGGATTTAATGTTGGGGCAACCTACCATACTAGAACCGAAGTTGATTTTAATAGTATGTACAGAGGAGCTGGAGGTTTCACCTTTGGGTATTCTTTTGGGATGAAGCCCAATAGGCTTATAAGTGCGGATTTACAACTACGGTATTTATTAGGTTCTTTTAAAGGAGCAGCTCAAACTGAATATTTATTTGGTTCGCCAACATCATTAGATGTGTTGGGTGATGGCACAACCTTACCTCAGATCAATGATTACAATTCTGCATACGGTAGATATGCTCCAAATTTTCACACATGGGTTAATGACTGGAGTTTAGAGTTAAAATTAAATACAAATCGTTTACGTGAAAACACTGGATGGAATTTCTTCGTGTTGGGAGGTATTGGTTATAATAGATATACAACTCGGGTCGATTTCTACCAACCTAATTCAACTCAAATCAAACCAGAGTTAGACTTAATTAATACTGTTGAATTTAATTCAGATTATGAGTCAAAGGTGGTTGAAAACATTGATTGGATGCCAAGTTTTGGCTTGGGAATAGAAAAACAAATTACCCCCAATTCTGCATTGTCATTTTTGCACCGAACAACTTGGACAAGACATAATGATTTTGACGCATTAAATAATACATTTAATACAGGTACACCATCAGATTTAAATGACAGATATCATATTATCACGGGCGGATTTAAATTTTACCTAAGAGGTAGTAAGAATAGGCCTATTCAAGATGAGGTGGTCGAACCACCAAAGCCACCAATAACTGGTCAAAAACCAGCTGTAACAATTAATAATCCAAAGAACTCTCCTCATACTGTGAGTGTGAATACATATAGTTTAACTGCTGCAGTTCATTTTGTTGCAGGTGCAAATAATATCACCTTTACTCAAAATGGATCCGTTTTAGGAGGCTTTTCTTATGACGCCAATACGGATGCATTTCAAAGTAAGGTTAATTTAATTGAAGGAAAAAACACCTTTGTAATTATAGGTAAAAATGAATTCGGGAAAGCGCAGGATCAGACGGTAATTATTTATCAAAAGCCTGTTACTACCCCTCCGGTAGTCACCTTTACTAATCCAACTGTTAATCCTAAAATAGTAAATGCATCTACTTTTCCTATTACTGCTGAAGTTTTACATGTTAGCGCAAAGAATAATATTTCAGTTAGGGTGAATGGGCAATCTTTGAATAATTTCAGCTTTAGTCCTGGTATAAATCAGGTGAGTTTTAATGCAAATTTGATTCAAGGTGCAAATACGATTTCTATTGAAGGAACAAATTCATTTGGTCGTGACGCTGCAAATACAACAATAATTTATAATCAAATTCAAACGGTTCAACCACCAATTGTTACGATTGTTACACCAAATAACAATCCATCTACAACAAACAATTCAAGCATTGGGGTTACTGGAAAAGTATTATATGTCAATTCTAAAATTAATATAAAGGTTAAAATTAATGGGCAATTTACGAATACTTTCAATTATAATCAATCATCTAAATTGGTAACATTTACAGCTAATTTAAATCAGGGTAGTAATACGATCCAAATTATTGGAACAAACGTAGACGGTCAAGATCAAGCGTCAACTGTAGTCATTTATAATCGGGCACTTAATCCTCCAAAGGTTACAATTTCAAGCCCTTCAACTGATAACAAGGTCTATACAAGTCCAAATATAAATTTGAGCGCAACGGTTTTAAACGTTACTAATGCCAATAACATCTCTGTAGTTGTAAATGGCATTGTTACAACTAACTTTTCGTTCAATGTCAGTAGTAAAGCTCTTAATTTGCCTCTGACTTTAGTGAATGGATCTAATACGGTTCAAATTACCGGTACGAATTCAGATGGATCAGATTCCAAAACTAGACTCATTAAGTACAAAAAAGCCGTAGCTTTAAATCCACCAACGGTTGTGTTTACTAATCCTAATGTGACGCCAGCGTCTACCAGCAGTAGTACTTTTAATGTGTTGGCAACAACAACTAATATTTCGGCTAATAGTCAAATCGTCTTCACTCAAAATGGGACAGTAATTAATTCGTCAAGTTATAATTTTGCAAATAATACTGTGTCATATCAGGCAAATTTAGTGGCAGGTGCAAATTTATTTCAAATTACAGTGACAAATAGTGCAGGCACGGATACAAAAAACACAGTTATTGAATACAATCAAATTAACAATCCTTGTACTGCACCAACTGTTGGTTATGTAGCGCCAGTTCCTAACTCTACTGTAACTGCAGCAAATCATGACATAGAGGCTCAAATTAATAATTACATAGCTGGAACTTCAGTAGAGTTGACATTAAATGGTGTTTTACAAGGTGCAATGACGTTTAATACGACTACACAAATTGCCAAACGTAATGTGACTTTAAACCCAGGAACAAATTCGTTGGAAATTAAAGTGTCAAATAATTGTGGAACAAACCGATCAACTTTTATTTTGATCTATAATGCGCCAACTCCGCCATGCGTAAGTCCTGTAGTAATTATGAATAGTCAGGGTGGTAATGTTACCTCTGCACAGTTTAATTTTAGCGGTAACGTTAGTAATGTGACAAATTCTAATACCATTAGTCTAAAACTTAATGGTGTGACCAAGGCATTTAATTTTAATAGTAATTCAGGTTTGGTTACTGCTGTATTGACATTAGCTCAAGGTAATAATGCGATTGAATTAACTGCAACCAATGCTTGTGGGATTGACGCTAAAACGATTCAAGTTAACGCGAATACTTGTGTTACACCAAAATTGTCAATTATTCCTCCGAATGGATTACTTCAAACTACAGCTTTATCTAATTATAATATTACTGTAGGTTCAGTTGGTGTATTAACACAACAAGATATTACAGTTACTTTTAACGGCAATACTATTCCATTTAATTACAACAGCTCAACACAACAAATTCAAGTATCAATCTCTAATTTAATAGTCGGATTGAATACCATAATTGTTAAGATTGATAATGCCTGTGGGAAAGATGAGCTTAGATATGAAATTACAAGAACTCAATGCTTGAAACCAGTAATTCAGGTTAAAAGTTCTACTGCAAATACAACCAGCACAAACTATACTTATTCTGCTATTGTTACCAATATGTTAACTAATAATGGTATAGTTTTAACCTTAAATGGAGTTAACGTTCCGTTTAATTTTAATGCTCAAACAGGACAGTTGACTGCAAATATAGTTTTAAAAGGAGGTACTAATATTATTGTTTTGACTGCAACTAATTCTTGTGGCACTGTTAATAATTCTATTTCAATTACATCAAACCCATGCGTTAACCCTCAAATTACAACTGTAAATCCATTAAAATTAACTCAATCAACAACTGGTACGAGTTTTAATTTTGAGGCATTGACTGTTGGGATATCAAATCAAAATCAGATCAGCGTAAAACTTAACAATAATGCTATTGGATTTAATTTTTCTACAACTTCTAAGAAAGTGAGTGGGAATGTATCTGGATTAAAACTAGGTTTAAATACAATTGAAGTGAAAGTGATAAATCCATGTGGAAGCAAAACATTGACCTATAGTGTGACTAGGTCCCAGTGTGTAAAACCAGTCGTAAAGATTTCTAGTGCCAATACTAATGTGACAACAACAAGCTATTTACTGTCAGCTACCGTGAGTAATGTAGCAAGTAAAACAGATATTATATTAAAGTTAAATGGTAAAAGTGTTCCATTTAACTTTAATGTTCAAACGAAGGTACTTGTTGCTAATTTAACTTTAAAAAGTGGCTCAAACTCCATTGTGTTAACTGGAAATAATTCATGTGGAAGTTCAAATGTTTCATTAACTGTAAAGGCCACTCTTTGTAGTAAGCCAACATTAAATCCAGTTTCACCAAGTAAATTAATTGTGTCAACGAATCAGTCAACATACAATATTCAGGCAATAAGTAAAGGTATAAAAGCGAAAAGTGAATTAAGGGTTAGACTCAATGGTAGTAATGTTCCTTTTAGTTTTTCTGCATCAACTCGAAAAATTACTGTGAACATCACTAATTTGAAAATGGGGTTAAGTACTTTGATAATTGAAGGTGTAAATCCTTGTGGAAGATCAGTATTAACATATAAGATTACAAGAACACAATGTGTAAAACCTGTTGTTAAAATTAATAATACAAACCTTCAAGTAACCACTTTAGCCTATGCGTTTAATGCTACTGTAACAGGAGCTACCTCTGTAAAAAGCATCAAATTGAATGTGAATGGTGTGGCTAAGGCATTTAACTATAATGCTCAAAATGGAGTAGTTACAGCAAGTCTGACTCTAAAAGAAGGTGCCAATGTTATATTGTTAACTGGAACAAATACTTGTGGCAATACTTCTAAATCGATTAATGTGACTGCCACGACATGTACTACACCTGTAGTTCAGGCAGGCTACCCCACTAATTTAAATGTTACAACTTCAAATGCAGTATTTGTGGTGTCAGCTAAAGTGTTCAATGTAACAAATAGCAATCAAATTACAGTTACTAATAACGGGAATGCAATTCCATTTACTTTTAATGCTAGTTTAAATCAAGTAACGATTTCTGTAACAAATATGACATCTGGTAAGAATAATATTAAGATTAAAGCGGCAAATGCATGTGGCTCAGCAGATATTACATATATTATTGATTACCAAGGAACTGGTGGCAATAGAACAAATCAAGGTGGTGGTAATTCTGGACAAAACAATTCAAAACAAAAAAGACAATAAAAAAAAAGCCTCTATTTAAGAGGCTTTTTTTTATTTGGCTAATTTCCAGTGTCATTGAAAATCCAAATCTTTTTGCTACGTAATTGTTTTTTCATAATAATAGGTTTTTCTAAGGCAAAAATTACAACTATAATTTAGATTTTTATGCAATTATAAAAGCATCAGATTTTCTTATTTAGTAAAATGTAGCTGAATCAATTTTAATGGTATTTGAAGACCAATCAATTTTTGTATATTTACCCTATACCATAATTTAGTTTAAATGAGTTTAAAAGCCATATTAATTGATGATGAAGATTTAGCTAGAAAAAATCTTGAAATTTTACTAAATGATAATTGTGAGGGTGTTGAAATTATAGAGCAAGCTAGTAATATCATTGATGCTAAAAAAATGATTGAGAGTTTGCATCCAGATGTTATATTTTTAGACATTCGAATGCCAAGAGGAGCTGAAGGCTTTGAGTTATTAGAATCTATTGAAAAAAGAGACTTTTTTGTCATTTTTGTTACTGCTTTTAAAGATTATGCTTTAAAAGCATTTAATGCGAATGCAATCCATTATGTTTTAAAACCTATTGATGTTGATGAATTAGTTAGTGCAGTAACCAAAGTTAAAGAAGCAAAGACTTTGTTTACTGATATGCCAGAAAATTATTCTACTTATTTTGATACAATTAAGAACCTTTCTTCTAATCTTCAAAGTAACGGATATGGTAAGAAAATTGCAATTAGTCACACAAAGGGGATTAAGTTAATTGAAACAAAAAACATTGTACACCTTGAGGCTTCAGGTAACTGTACCATGCTCTATTTTACTGATGGAAAACGGTATTTAGACACCCGAACTTTAAAGGTTTATGAAAGTATATTAAATCCGAAAGAGTTTTACAGAATTCATAAGTCGCACATTATTAATCTTGAATCATTGAAAGAATATATGAATGATGATGGACATATGGCTATTCTCAAAAACGGTATAGTATTGCCTGTTGCTAGAAATCGTGTCTCTAGTTTTGTTAAAACACTAAAACAACTATAAAATTGAAATTATTAAGGTTATGTTTGGTTATACTGATTAGTGTAAGTGGGTTTGCGCAACAATATAATTTTATATCTTATGATGTTAAAGATGGTCTGGCTACTTCTCAAGTTACCGACATATGTCAAGATAATCTAGGGAATTTGTGGTTAGGAACAATTTCGGGTTTAAGTAAGTTCAATAGCCACTCTTTCCAAAGTTACTCAATTGATGATGGTCTGGCTGACAATAAAATAAGTCAAGTCATGCTATCTAGTGATAATAGAATTTGGGTGGCAACCCCAAAAGGTTTATCTGTGTTTAATAATCATGGTGAATTTAAGTCGTTTCCATTTAAAACCATAGCCTCTACAGAGGTTAATGATTCTAAGAAAATAAATGGAATAATAGAATATAGAGATAGTATCTATTTGTCCACAGAAAAGCATGGAATTTTTAAGTTTAATGGAATTGATTTGGAAGAAGTTGTTGCACCCATTCCAGGTATTAAATATCGAGTCCTAACAGGTATTAATGATTCCATAATTTTTTGTGCTACTAATGGTGGACTTTATGTTTACGAGGATAATCAATTTCATCTTTTCGATATTGAAGGTAAAGTAGATTTAAATGTTAGTGATGTTAAGGTTCTAGGAGATCGGATTTTTATTTCTACGATTTATAATGGTGTCATAGTGTTCGACTTATCTACACGTCAAATCATCAGCGAGTATGCAACAGATATGTTAGGCATTAAGAGTATTTATGTTGATGAGAATGAGGTACTAGTTGCTTCAAATTTTGGAATGATGCAGGTTACTAATAGCGAGGAAATTTTTTATAGCGAAAGAAATGGCCTAACAACTAATAAACTAAATAAAATTATCAAAGATAAAGAAGGAAATATTTGGATTGCAACAGATGGTAAAGGTCTTTTAAAGTTTTCTGGAAAGTCGATTATGACTTACAGTGTAAAAGAAGGATTAAGTGCAGATATAGTAATGAGTATTAATCAGCTTACAGGGGAAGAGTTCGTTTTTGGAACACTTTATAGGGGAGTGGATCTATATTTGGACGGTAAAGTAACATCTTTTGATAGTGAAACTGGATTAAATAGAAATGCTGTTTGGAGCACTTGTGTTGACAATTCTGGAATATGTTGGGTAGGAACAAGTGAGGGGGTAAACTGCATAAAAAGTAGCGAAGTTATTTATCATGCTAAAACATCAGAAATTACAGGTAGAATACGATCGATTTATTCTAGAGATAGCAGTGTCTATTTTGGTGGTACTTCAGGCTTGTGGCATTACGCAAATGACTCGTTGGAACATCTTTTGAAGGATAACATATATGATGTTTACAAAATTGAGATGTCATCTGATAGAATATTTTTGGGTACAAGCAATGGTTTGTTTTGGCATGATTTCATGTCGAAAACTTTAGATTTTAATCATTTAGAATTACCGGTCGAAAATATTAATACTGTCTGTTTAGATAGTTATGATAACTTATGGGTAGGTACTACAAATGGACTGTTTATCATTTCACCAGACCTGAAATCCAAAAATTTTAGGTTAGATAATTCCAATTTCAAATCAAAAAATATTATGGGAATTACAAAAGACGGTAACGGTCAGATGTGGTTTAGTACCAATAACGGTGTGTTTTTATTGTCAAATAATGATCCGTTTAAATCGGAACCAACTATTTTTCATTACACCTTATCAGAGGGTATGATTGATATGGAGTGTAACTTAAATGCTATTTACGAGGATAAGGATGGTTTTGTATGGGTTGGCACATCTACCGGTTTAGCAAGAATAAATCCAAAACTAAATCGTAACTTATTTACGTATCAATTACCACAATTATCTATAACAGGTATCAGATTATTTAAAGATAATTTTGATTTTAATGAATACGATACCAAAGGAGAAAAACCGACTGGAATCCCAGAAGAAATAACTTTTCCATTCAAGAAAAATCATGTTACGTTTGATTTCATTGGGATCAATAATAAAAATCCACAAAATGTTTATTATTCATATAGGTTGCTCGGCGCTGAGGAAGATTGGTCTTCGATAACATCAGAAAATAGTGCAACATACTCATTCATTAGTCCAGGGCTGTATGAGTTTCAAGTTAAGGCAGCAAATAAGAATTATGAGTGGACAGAACCAGTTACCATAACCTTAATTATACGTCCTCCATATTGGCAAACTTGGTGGTTTATTTCTCTGATTGTATTGGTGATTATAGCAGTTGTTTATTATATCTTGCGATTTAGGCTAAGGCAAGTCAATCAAAAAAAGGACAATGAACGTTTGGTTTATGAAAATAAGTTGAGAAACTTGGAACAACGATCATTAAATGCTAGTATGAACCGTCATTTTATATTCAATTCTTTGAACTCAATTCAGTATTTTATTAATAGCTCTGATAAGAAATCGGCAAATAAATTTTTGACAAATTTTGCTCAATTAATTCGAAAAAATTTGGATAGTTCAACTCAACCCAATTTCTTGGTTAGCCTTGGGGAGGAAATGGAGAGAATAAATCTCTACTTGACATTAGAGAAAATGAGGTTTAATGAAAAGTTTGACTATTCTATTGAGGTTGATGACGCTATTGATGAAGAAATGATTAATGTGCCATCAATGATACTACAACCATTTGTCGAAAATAGTATTATTCATGGGGTGTTGCCAAAAGAAGGAAACGGAACCATTAAAATACATATAAAAGAGGAGAATAATTCTATAGTATTTGAAGTGGAAGATGATGGCGTTGGAATTGATGATAGCCTAAATCAAAAGGAGTATTTTATTGGTGACCATAAATCTCAGGGAATGGAAATTACAGCTAATAGGGTTGATTTATTGCGGAAAATAAATGGAGATAAACTTTTGATTATCGGTCCTTTTCAGGTGAATGATCAGAACGGGGATTCTACTGGTACAAAAGTCATTATCAAACTTCCAATCTATTAATGAATTTTAGTTTTAAAAATATAAAAGTTGTAGAGATAGCAAGTGTTCTTGCAGGTCCGTCCGTGGGAATGTTCTTTGCAGAATTAGGGGCAACAGTAATTAAGATTGAGCATAAGTTATTGGGAGGAGATGTCACTAGATCATGGAAGTTACCTCAAGAATCAAAGGACTCTAAAGTTTCAGCCTATTTTTCATCTGTAAATTACAAAAAACAATATCTTTTTCTCGATTTGAAAACAAAAAGTGATTTAGATCATGCATTTGACTTAATTGCTGATGCTGATATTCTAATCGCCAATTTCAAAAAGGGGGATGATGTAAAATTTGGACTTGACTATGAAACATTAAAAAAAACTAATCCTCGTTTAATTTATGGGGCTATCAGTGGTTTTGGATCAGATAGTGATCGGGTTGCTTACGATCTCATTTTACAAGCTGAAACTGGCTTTATGTCTATGAATGGAACGCCAACTTCTGGTCCTGTCAAAATGCCAGTAGCTCTTATTGATGTTTTAGCTGGCCATCAACTGAAAGAAGGAATATTACTTGCCTTATTGAACAGAAAGTCTAATGGCAATGGTGCAAGAGTAGAAGTCTCACTCTATGATACAGCAATTTGCTCTTTGGTTAATCAAGCAAGTAATTGGTTAATGGCTAATCATATTGCTAAGCCAATTGGTAGTTTGCATCCTAATATTGCGCCATATGGAGAATTGTTTTTGACAAAGGATAAAGTTAGGATTACTTTTGCTATTGGAAGTAATAAACAATTTTTAGAGTTGATGAAATTTTTGAACCTTAATGAATTAGTTTTAGATGTGCGATTTTCAACTAATGTTGAACGGGTAAAATGGCGAAATGATCTCAAAAATTACATTCAAGAAAAAATTAAACATATCAAAGCAGCTGACATCCTAACTTATGCACATATACATTTTATTCCAGCTGCTGAAATAAAGGACATCAAAGCAGTTTTTGAATCTGAAGAAAGTCAAGCTTTAATAAAGCAAGAAACGATTGAAGGCGTTGATACTAAAAGAGTAAAATCTATAGCGTTCAAACTATCTTAATACAATTTTTTTGACAATTTGTTGTCCTTCTATTGTTACCGCAACAAAGTAAATGCCTTTTGAATAAGGAGTCAAATTAAGGTTGTGAAGCTCAGAACTTGGCGAAATGGATTGTAATTGTTTCCCCATTGCGTCTAAAATTAGTATACTTGAGATTGAACCATCTATTGTTCTTAAATCGATAAAAAACGATCCAGAACTCGGGTTTGGATATAGTTGGAAGGAATTACTAGTACTGTTTTCTACTATACTACTAATTCCACCGTCAATTTTAAGAGTGTAATCTTCTACTTCACCATAATTTGAAGTTGTACATGGCGTAATTGCGCCTTCTGTATAAAGATCATACATGACTCTAGCTCTCATTCGAGTGATTCCATTTACTGCGTTCGCTGGAACATTAACAAATGTCTGTAATGGCATCACTGAAGTTGCTGCTGCAACTACATGTGATAAGACTTCTTCTCCAGAATCAGTAAAATCTCCATCTCTATTCCAATCTATCCAAACCGCAATTTGATCACCTTCATACCCTATACTTGCTGATCCAATTACGGCGGTAGTTAATTCAAGCATATATGCAGAGCCGGCTGTTAAATTCAAGGCAGAATTTTCCCAATAAAGTTCATAATTAGTGCACAATGTACTATTTGATATTCCAGCGAATGTAATGTTGCTGATGTATTCATCACAATTTTCTGATGAGGCTTCACAATAATCATCTGAACCGCCGCTACCGCCGTTACAAGGATAATATGTTCCTTCAATTGAGTTTGCTCCTGAATTTGTAGGATCCAACCATGTCTTTAGTTGAGAACTTGTAGAATTGCCATCTTGATCCCAAGCTCTATTAAATTTACCATACAAATCTGTCCCGTCAAGATTTGTACAGAAAGAATTTCCACCAGATAAAATGCCGAGGATCTCGTGATTAGAATTGAATATTGGCGCGCCAGAAGATCCACCTTCTGTGACCCCATGACCGTTGGTTGTTGCAGTCCATTCCACCGTCCAGTGCGCTCCTGACCAACCGTTGTTATAGGTTCCAGAGATTAAACTTGATGTGTAAGTGGAAATCTTCTTTTCATCACCTGATGGGTGATGGATGCTAACCCCCGAGCTTGAGGATGCAGTGCCACGATTCCAACCAGCATAATATGGATTATAAGCTTGAGGAATATCTTGTTCAAGTTCTACCAGTAAAAAATCTGCACCATCAACTTGAGTGCCGTCTGCAGCAAGATGTGTGCCTAATGCTGAGGAAGCTCTAAAAAATCCACCTGACATTGTTTCTGATAATGCCCCATTATAAGGAGTAGTATTTCCAATTGAACATGTAGGACGTTGATAATTGAAATACCAGATGTGATTATCAATATCTGTCGAGTTTGTTGGTTCACCACAATGGTTGGCTGATATAATATAAGGTTTGCAATCGTTTGATGTATTGTTAATTACGGAGCCTGAGCACAAAAAAGTACTATTGCCAATCATAAATGTATATCGTACAACGGCATCTCTTTCCGTTTCCCATCCAGTGATTTCTGAACAAGCAACGTCAACCTGGCATGCGTCCGCTCTATTTTGGTCAACTGGACGACCATTTGCAAAAAAATCGAGTCTGTCACCAACACCTCGATAATAGTAGGCCACACTTTTAATATCAATTATTGGTAGCTCAGTGTTATGATGAGGCATATAATATTCAAGAGTCAATAATTCACCTTCAATCATTTCCATTGCAGTAAAGCTAGGTGTGTTGTTAGTATAGCCACCAATATGCTGTGAGTGATTCTGATTATAAGCATATAATTTTCCGCCTTTTGGAATTGAGACATCTCTATTGAAATAAATTCCAAGTGCTTTAGCTTCTTCTATTTTAATCCCTAAGCGCCATATTCTATCACCGTTTGATAATGTAGTCCATGTTCCTGAATTGTTAATATTCAGATTGACAGGAATATTTATAGCCACTCGATAAGGACTGTTTTTTTGTGAATTCTCTATGTCCTCTGATGCAATCGCTTCTCGATTTGGCTTGGCAATTTCGTGAATGTTGTATTCTGTTGAAATTGGTTGACCTTGCTTATTGAGTTTAAATGATAATGGTACCCCACCTTCATTAATTTGAGAGAAACTAATACTGGTTAAGATTATTGTTATGAGAAATAACGTTGATTTCATGAATAAGTGTTTTGAAGGTCGTCTATAAAGATAATTCATATTTATAGGAAAAAATAATTTAAGTTAAATATCAACTGATATTTTAATTGTATAATTCGTTCATAGAAATGATTTCGTTCATCAATTGAGTACGAAGTGATTTTGGTTTAATCACCTCTATTTGATTTCCATAACTCAAAAGCAATCGTTTTAATTCTTCTGAGACTAAGACTTCTATGCCATAAGTGTTTCTGTTTTTGCCAGATTTAATAAGCGTTTGACTGATATGGAAGGGTTGACTTTCAATGTATTTTGCACCAATTTTATCAATCTTAAATTCAATTTTTTCTGGTGTAGTCTCGTAAGATGTGATTCCGATTGAATGTTTAAAGTAGATATTTGGATCAAATTCAATAGTATCTATGTGATAATTTTCGGTAATCACTAAATCTGAAATTCTGTCCAACCCAAAAGTGGTAATTTTTTTCTTGGAAAGGTTAAAACTGATTAGGTACCATCTATTTCTATACTCTTTTAAAAGTAAAGGAACTACCATTCTAGCTTTTGGTTTTTCTGTAATGAAGCTGGTGTAAACGAATTCTACAATTGTTTTTTCCTTAATGGCCTTTAATAATAAAGGTAGGAATTCGGTGCCGATTGTTTCAGGTACAGTTTCAAATTGTACTTTATTATCAATTGATTGTTCTAATGGGTCATTAGAAATATGAACTCTATCGAAAATTTTATCAATTGCAAAACCAAATTGTTTGAACATATTGATATCCTTGAACTGCATTAGTGTTTTAGTTGCAAACCTAATGGCGTCAACATCATCTTCAGATAATGGAATATTGTCGATAGAGTAAGTATCATCTTCATAAAAATAACCTCTTTCCCTTTTACTATATTTAATTGGAGCATCATGTTCCATTCGCATAGCAAATAAGTCTTTTTCAATTGTTGAGTCACAAATGTTTTCACCCATGCCTTCTCCATAAAGTGCTTCTTCACAAGCTTGTCTTAGGTCTTTTTTAGACGGAAAGGGATTGAAATTATTTCGAATCGCACGATCTATTATCCTATATCTGAGCTGAGCGTTTTTAATTTGTGACATTTTTGAAACTTTTTTGAATTATAAAATTATAAAAACATATTAACTTTGTTATTTAAGATATGGTAAAATTCATTGTTTTTTTAATCTTATTTAGTTTAGATTTAAATGCTAACGCAACAAGTCTGAGAGATAGTATAGTAAATTACGCAAAAAGCTTGATTGGTACGCCTTATCATTATGGAGGAAGGACATGTTCAGGTTTTGATTGTTCAGGTTTCGTCTACCATGTTTTCAAAAAATATAATCAGTCAGTACCAAGAGTAAGTGCGGCATATCAAAATTTTGGAGAACGTAGGACTTTAAAAGATTGCGAACCGGCAGACATTATAGTTTTTACAGGTACAAATTCAAAGGTGAAAAAACCAGGACATATTGGTTTAGTTCTTAAGAATGAAAATGGTACAATTGATTTTATCCATGCTTCATCATCAAAGAAACATTTTGGTGTAACCATCAGTCGGTTTAATGGAACAGGGTATGTCAAAAGATTTCTTCATATAACTTCAGTATTATAATGAACAAATATTTTATTTTTTTTATAATCATGATAGTATGGTCTTGTGATTCATTGTCAGATTCTGATAATGTTGTTGAATTAGGAGAATCAAAAACTGGTGGTGATATTATTGTATGTAATTGTGAAGACCTCACCAAAGATTCAATTGGAATATTAAACTACAATGGGATACCATTTACCGGTAATTGCCTGATCAAATATCAAAATTCTGAAAAAACCTATATCGAAAAACAGATTTTAAACGGCCAGATAAATGGAAAAATTAAGTATTTTAATAGGTCAGGTAAAGTCCTGTTTGAAGAAAATTTTGTTCAAGGCGAGTTTAAATTGGACTTGAGTCAAGAAAGTATTCATTGTAATTATAAGTCTTTAACATTTAAGCAAGAAGGTTTTTTTAAAAAATGCTATTATAACGATATGCTATTTACAGGGACTTGTTCTGATCAATATCCAAATTCTGATCAAGATTATTTTAAATCAACTTATAAAGATGGTCTACTGCATGGCTACAATACTTATTATGATAAAAATGGTGAGATTCTGTATCAAGAAAAATACAGATCGGATACTTTAGTTAAAGTGGTACATTCAAATTAAACAGCCTTTTTTTTAGGTTGTGCAAATCTTTTGGAATCATAACCAAAAAGGTTATAAAACTTAATAGACTTAACAACTTCGTCTGGCACATCATCTTCCCAATTTCTTACACCAGATTTGATTTTAGCTAAAACATCATCCGAAAATATGTTCAATAAAGCAGGGTCATAATCTTTGATGGACTCCACCTTGTCAGTTTTTAACATATAGTCTAATAAGCCTCTTAAATGTTCAGGTAGTTCAAAATTGTTTAAATCATATAATTCTCCATTTTCAGCATTTATGGCAGGATAAACATACATTTTTACATTTCTGCCAAATCCTCTACCAAAAGCTTCCAATAGACCACCGCCTAAGTTGCTATAATACTTCTTATCAAAAATACTTTGTAAATTATAGACCCCCAGAATGACACCTAATTTAGCCCCTTTAGTAAAGGTAGAGAGGTATTCAACCATTTTATAATATTTCAAGTAGTTACTGATCATAACAGTGTATCCCATAGAACAAAGGAGTTCCGCACGATCTAAGAAGTCTTTGATCGAGATCTTTCCGTCTGCCGTCAAGTCTTTTAGTGTTAATTCAAATAAAACTTGTACATTTTCTTTTTTAACTCCTTTTTCCTTTGTGAAAGCTTCAAGACCAGATGACAACATATCAAAGTGAACTTTAGTTGCAGGTCTGAAACGGCCACGCATTAAAAGAACATTTTTCCGGTATAAATTAGAAGAAGGCTGAATGACATTGGCATTTTGATCAAACATTGTGGCATCAGTCAAACCACTTCTTACTAATAATAATGCTATTAATCTATTATCAACATGTCCATAATCTGGGCCGATTACTCTTACCATATCTATCTCCATTCGATCTTTGGGTAATCGATATGACAAATCATCAAGAAAATCTGTGATTTTTTCATATTTGGTATAAGCGGCATGGATCAAGTTTACACCTAAAATCCCTAATGCTTTTTGTTGAGCTTGATGGCTATTATCATGCATTTTAACATGTATAATAATTTCATTAGATTCTCCCCCTTTTTCAAGTTGGAATTTAATACCAACCCAACCTTGACCTTGATTAGACTTATGATAATTTAAAGACTCAACTGTATTAGCAAAAGAAAAAAATCTTGAAGTTTCTCCACGTGTTGGAATGGTTGTCAACAAATTATCGTATTCCTTGTCAAGCATTTGCTTCAAACGATCTTCACATACGTATCGACCGGTTTTACCATACATATTGTCACTTATTTTCATATCATAAGCCGAATGTGTATATGCAATCGTTCCAGATGATCCACCGGCACTAAAAAAATTAGCCGCTACTTCTTGTCCAGCACCGATTTCTGCGAACGAACCATAAATGGTTTGATCTAAATTAATAGACAAGGCTTTTTCTTCTGTAGTCAATCTTTTTTTAGTCATTTCTAATTATCTGAGATACAAATTTAATTGAATATATCCAAACTCTGTAAGTAAGGGTGCATAAATGTACTTATGGTTAATTGTTTTGAGGTTTAAGAATAGTTAAAAAATGTGATAGCTTAAATATTCTAAAAACTAATAAAAATAGGACGCCAATTATCAATTTAGCAACAACAATAAGCGTGGGGTTAATCGAACTGAGGTCTACTAATCTAGTGGTAGGTAGGTAGTTTAATAAAATGATAAACAATGTATATAGCAGAACCGAGAATAATAATTTTTGATTAACTCTAAACTTAAATATATAGTACGCTATAATAATTTGTACGATAGCAGTTAAACTCTGGGTGATTAATGTTGCAATAGCAGCACCGTAGGATTGCAATTTTGGGATTAAAATTAGGTTTAAGATTAGGTTTAAAAACACACCGAAAATCGCCATGATATTGAGGGCTTTCAAACTCCCATTTGCAGTTAATAATGTACCAAAAATATAGGTTGTTGCAATGGGAACAAAAGACAAAATTAAAATTGAAAAGGCTAAGGATGATTCATCATTAAAAGAGATATAACGCCAAGCAATAATCGTTTGGCTATTAAAAAAACAAGTTACACCAACAAGAATACTGATTGGAATTAATATTCTAAATGGTGTTTCAACCATATTTATTAGCGGTTTTTTTTCCTTTATCAATCTGGAATAAATGGGGAGTAGCAAACCAGCAAATAATAAAGCAAACATGTTAACGGCATCTAAGTAGCGAAAGCCCTGAGCATAAATTCCAGCATGTATATTACCGTCTGGTAGAAGTCTTTCCAACATAATTGAATCCGTTCGGTTATAAATAAACATCAGGAAGATCAGTAAGGCATAAGGAGAGCTTTGTTTGATAATAGATTTTGCATAAATTAAATTAAAACTGAACTGAAAACGGTTCAATTGTTTACTTAATATAATTAGACATGCAATTGCAGTTATGCTATACGCTACTGTTTGAGCATAAATAAACCATGCAATTGTTATGCCTTCTTCTAGTACAGAGGACCAAAGCAAAACACTACAGAAAATAATCAACAAAAAACGATCAAGGACGGATATAAAAGCCTCTGCCTTAAACCAATGTAGGGCTGTTATATTAGACCTGAAGAATTGAATTGCTGCAACAATAAATTGGTTAAAAACAAGAATACTTAAATAATAGATTTCGTCACCTCTGTAGCCTAATGTAAAGCCCATAACTAATGCAACAAAAATATATAGACCGAAAAGCAAAAACCGGATTGAGAGTAATTTATTAAAATACGATCTGATGAGTTTTGGGTGTTGAGCAATATTTCTTGTATTGTAATTAACAATTCCAAAATCTAATACGATATTGAATAAAAAAGTAAGGTTTAATAGAGAGAAATAGCTTCCATAAGCTGCCGTTCCTACTTGATTTTGAACCTCTGCGTCTATACCAAGGATATAAAACGGTTTAATAATCGTGTTTAAAATGATGATTAAGGCTAAATTAAAAACGAATTGTTTTTGCATACTATGCTTGTATTAGACCTTAAAAATGAAATTTTGATTATGATGTTGTTCAATGTCGAATTTGACCAGATTCGCCTCTTTAACAATATAAGCCGTATAACCTATGCCTTCTAGAAGTTCAAAACACTTTGTCCGATTTTCATTATCCCATAATTCTAGGTATATGGTTGGACGACTTTGCTTGATAACATTTAATCCACCCTGAAGTGCGAAATATTCAAAATTTTCAATATCCATTTTAATGCCACTAATCTCAATACCTTCAAATTGATTGTCGATTTTTATAGCTTTGGTTTTTATGGTTTTCCCATGGTTCCATTCGTCAATACTTTCATGAACAACATGAGCTAACCCTTGCATTTTAACTTTACCATTTAGAGGTAAAACCATTTCAAGCTCTTCTTCCGTTTGTCCAACAGCATTTGGAAGTACGGTCACATTCTTAAGGTGAAATCGAGATATTATTCTTTTTAGCACTGCTAAATTATCAGGCATTGGTTCTATACTAAAAATTCTTCTTTCTGGAAATTGACTTGCTAGATGGTAAGTCATAATTCCAATATTGGCACCAACATCCAAAATGTCACCTTGGTTAGAGATTTGTGCCATGAATTGAAAAAAATCTTTTTCTTTTGGATCCTTTCTAAGTGTTTTGATTTTAAAAACAGAAAACCAATACAGATATCGCCGATAACCCAAAAGACTTTGGAGAATATATTTAATTGTGTTTTTCATAGAGGGTGTCACAAATGTAAAGTTTTATTCTTATTCATTTGTTCCGGAGTTTGAATAAATCCGATCTTTTCTACTTATTAAGGGTTTTAACAAGATCAACATAAATCATGTTCCTTATCTTTGAAATAACGGTTTGTATTGCTGTATTATTGTTAAAAGTTTGCTGGATTTTTTTTCCTACATTCGCAGTGTGAATATTGCCATCAATACTAGGTTTTTATTGTCCGAAAAGATGGAAGGATTTGGGTGGTTTACCTTCGAAATTACAAAACGAATGGTGTTATCGCATCCAGAACATACCTTTTATTTTTTCTTTGATCGGATTTATGATGAGAAATTTGTATTTGCAAAAAATGTTAAACCAATAGTTTTAAAACCTCAGGCTAGACACCCAATATTGTTTAAAATCTGGTTTAATTATTCAGTTACAAAAGCATTAACAAAATACAATATTGACCTCTTTTTTTCACCAGATGGCTATTTATCTTTAAAATCTAATGTAAAACAAGTTGGTGTAATCCACGATTTAAATTTTGAACATTACCCACAGGATATCCCCTTATGGCCACGAGTTTATTTAAGAACAAATTTTAGGAAATTTGCCAAAAAGGCGACTCATTTAATTACTGTTTCAGAATACTCTAAACAAGATATTGTGTCTTTATATGGTATTAATCCATCTAAAATTACAGTGGCTTATAATGCTGCAAGTGAATATTTCAAAATTATAGAGGACTCAGATAAAGTAGAAGTAAGGAAAAGATATACTCATGGGACTAGTTATTTTGTTTATGTCGGAGCGATTCATAAAAGAAAAAACATTAATCGATTAATAAAAGCTTTTCAGTTATTTAAACGAAACACAAAATCTAATACAAAACTCCTAATTGTTGGTGAGAATCTTTGGTCAAATGAATCAAAATTTGACAAACAATTGAAAAGCGATATTTTGTTTACAGGCCATGTTAAGATTGATGAGTTATCTAAAATTGTTGGTAGTGCTAAGGCACTTTGCTTAGTGTCATATTTTGAAGGGTTTGGCATTCCCTTAGTTGAGGCCATGCAAGCTGGTGTGCCGCTGATAGCCGGAAATAAAACTGCTTTACCTGAAATTAGTGGAGACGCTGCTATTTTAGTTGATCCATTTTCAGTTGAAGATATTGCGAATGGCTTATTTCAATTGGATAGAGATGAGTCATTAAGAAAAGGTCTTATTGAAAAGGGACTGGCTCGCTCCAAATCTTTTAATTGGCAAAAATCTGCAGATTTAATTTGGTGTGAAATAGATCGGTTGACTAAAAAATGATTAAATTCAAGACTTGATAAAATTAGCTAACGCTGTATATCATTTTATCAACAAAACCTATTACCCCTATATATGAAAAGAGATCAAACTCGGACGGAATGGATTAGAAACATGAAATTTAAAACTGACTTACCTGGTGGGCAAGTTATTTATGATTCAGATACAGATGTTGGAGGAGAGGGAGACGGTTTAAGGCCAAAAGCAACTATGTTAGGAGCTTTGGCAGGATGCACAGGAATGGATGTAATATCTGTGCTTAAAAAAATGCGAGCTGAATTTGATGCTGTTAGAATTGAAGTAGATGGAGAACTGACTGACGATCATCCTAAAATATACCATACTGTTGAGGTACGCTACTATTTTTCTGGAGCTAATTTGGATAAATCAAAAATTGAAAAGGCCGTTGACTTATCTGTAAATCGATATTGCGGTGTTTATGAAATGTTTAATGCATTTGCCAAAGTCAACCATTCTATAAACTATGAATAATTCATTTGCATATATCATTTTTGGGATCGTTTTGCTCCATTTATTAGTGGGATTTGTTTGGCTAATGTATAAGATGAGAAAAAAATAAGCAATTATTTGGCTGAATTATGTGAAGAGCTAAAGTATAATCCTAATTAGAAGAGCAGTTCAGATTAAATATATAACTAGGAATTCAAATAATTATATTATTTTACTTCGCAAAATGTTTCGTTCCAAGGAATGTGAGAATAATTGTTTTGATAGTACGAAGAACATAATTCTTCGATTTCGACTTTACTCCCTTTTTTTTGTAAAGCAATAAATTTCCCACCTGGATTTACGCAAACGCATCTTCGATTCTTTTGACAGCTAATATTTGTTATTAGTAGACCAATAATTGAAATTAAAAATATCATTTTCATAAACAAGGTTTATTTAATGATGCATGTTTATTTTAATTGGTTGTATTCGTGACTTTCATTATAAAAAATAGCGGAAGGGTTCTGACCAAATTATTTTACTAGATATCAAAAAGGATAATATATAAAAAATTTGATTTTGCATTTTATACTTTTAATTTGGGGATTATCTGTAGGTTGAACGTATTTCAAAAAAGAAAGAGCATTGATTTATTCTAATCGACAATCAAATATTTCCAGTTGATCAATTTTTTGAATCAGTTCCTTTTCGATTGTAACTTTCATATTTCTTGATGGCATCTTCAATGTGGATTTTGATTTGTGATCTTGAAGAATAAATTTGAGCTGACACGATCCAACATGATCAGAAACTGCCAAATATAATTCGTCAATGATCATGTCAGTAAGGTCTGACTGTTCCACAGTTAACGTTAAACATTTTGAGCGTTTTTCCTTAACATCTGCAAGTAATTCTATCGAACTTGGTGCGAATTCTAGTCCTTCGCCCCATTTTCTAGGGCCAACTTTTCCAGTTACAAAAACGAACGTTCCAACTGCTAAAAGATGTTTAAACCGTAAGTAATTTTCACCAAAAATGAATTGTTTATTTGTGTCTGTGTAATCTTCTATTTCAAAAGTGCCAAATGGTTTTCCGTTTTTGGTTGTTCTGTGTTCAGCTGATGTAATAATACCAGCTATGAATAGCTCTTTGCCATTATTTTCTTCCAACTTGTTTAAATCTGCAACCCCATAACCACGACAAAAGCTATCGATTTCTAATTTATAATCATCTAAAGGATGCCCAGAAATGTAAACACCTACCACTTCTTTCTCTTTACTTAATTGTGTTAAAGTAGGCCACTCTTCCGCAGCTGGAGGTTGAGGTACTGGAATATCTTCAGATGAATCACCTCCAAACATTGAAACTTGGGATGAATCTATATTTTCTTGAAAACGCGCACCATACTTAGTGACAGTTTCTATAAATAATCTGCCTTTGGAGTCTTCTGAGAAAAACTGGGATCGTCTGATATTGCCAAATGAGTCAAACCCTCCAGCTAAAACGAGGTTTTCAAAAACACGTTTATTACATACCCTCAGGTCAACTCGACAAGTCATGTCAAAAATTGATTTATAGGGACCATTTTCTATTCTTTCATTGACGATTGAGTCAACAGGTTTGCTCCCAACTCCTTTAATTGCGCCAAGGCCAAATCGAATGGCTCCGGCATTATTTACTGTAAATTTATATTGTGATTCATTAACATCAGGTCCAAGAACTGGAATACCTGCCCTTTTGCATTCCTCCATAAAGAAGGTGACTGTTTTAATGTCATTCATGTTATTGCTTAGTACAGATGCCATATACTCAGCGGGGTAGTGCGCTTTTAAATAAGCTGTTTGGTAGGCAATATAAGCGTAGCATGTTGAGTGAGATTTATTAAATGCATATGAAGCAAATGCTTCCCAATCCACCCACATTTTTTCAAGTGCTTTTCTGTCATGACCATTAGATTCACCTTGATCCAAAAACTTAGGTTTCATTTTTGCCAAGAGATCTAATTTCTTTTTCCCCATGGCCTTACGTAATGTGTCAGCCTCACCTTTAGAGAATCCTGCTAGCTTTTGAGATAACAACATCACTTGCTCCTGGTAAACCGTAATGCCATAGGTCTCCTCAAGATATTCCTTATTGGCCTCTAAATCATATAATATTTCTTCAGTACCGTGTTTACGACGAATAAATGAGGGGATATATTCCAAAGGACCAGGACGATATAATGCATTCATTGCAATTAAATCGGCAAATACAGTTGGCTTAAGCTCTCTTAAATATTTCTGCATTCCAGCAGATTCATACTGGAATACGCCAACCGTTTCTCCTTTTTGGAATAATTCGTATGTTTTTTCATCATCCAACGGAAAATCGTCAGGTATTAATTCTATGCCATGACGTTCTTTAACGATTTTAACTGCGTCTTTAATAAGAGTTAGCGTTTTCAAACCTAAAAAATCCATTTTTAGTAGTCCTGCATCTTCAGCAACAGAGTTGTCAAATTGTGTACAAAACATACCAGAATCTTTGGCTAAGGCAACGGGTACGAAATCAGTAATGTCAGAAGGCGTAATAATTACACCACAAGCATGAATTCCAGTGTTTCGCATTGAGCCTTCCAATAATCTGGCTTGGTTAACAACCTGTGCTGCTAGGTCATTACCCTTTGCTGTGTTCTTTAACTCATTTGCTCTTGCAATATCGTCTTGATTATTGCCTAGTTTTTCTGCTAACTCAACTTCGTCCAGGCCAAATAATTTAGCGAGTTTGATATCGGGTACTAGTTTCGCTAGACGGTCAGCTTCATGCAAAGGTAAATCCAAAGCTCTTGCCGTATCTCTTATTGAAGATTTGGCTGCCATGGTGCCATAAGTAATAATTTGGGCAACCTGATTTTCACCATATTTATTTATCACCCAATCAATGACACTTTGACGACCTTCATCATCAAAATCAATATCAATATCAGGCATTGAGACACGTTCTGGATTAAGAAAACGCTCAAAAAGTAAATCATACTTAATTGGATCAATATTGGTAATTTCAACACAATAAGCAACTGCAGATCCTGCAGCAGAACCTCTGCCAGGTCCAACTGATACACCCATGCCGCGTGCCGCGTGGCAAAAGTCTTGAACAATTAAAAAATAACCTGGATAGCCTGAGTTGGCAATTGTTTTCAATTCAAAATCTAACCTTTCTTTTGTGGCATCATTTATTTCGCCCCAACGTTTTTTTGCCCCTTCATAAGTCAGGTGACGCAGATAATTATTTTCACCTCTTTTCCCACCGTCCTCTTCATCTTTTGGATCTTGAAATTTTTCTGGAATTTCAAAGTTTGGAAGTAAAATTTCTTGTGCAAGCGGATAGGGCTCACATTTGTCTACAATTTTTTTAGTATTTGTAATGGCATCAGGAAAATCTGAAAATAGTTTCGCCATTTCCTCAGTGGTTTTGATGTAATATTCTTCATTTTCTAATCCATATCTAAAACCTCTTCCTCGTCCCTTTGGGGTTGATTTAAGCTCACCATCTTTTATACACAATAAAATGTCATGAGCCTCCGCATCTTTTCTTTCTGTGTAAAATGTATTATTTGTTGCAACAAGCTCAATATTATGTTTTTCAGCTAACTGAATTAATATTTCATTAACTTTGTTTTCTTCTTCAATCCCATGCCGAATAAGCTCTATATATAGATCAGCATTAAATTGATCTTTCCACCATATTAAAGCATCTTCCGCTTGTTTTTCTCCAACGTTTAGAATCAAATTGGGCACCTCTCCATTTGTACCCCCGGTGAGTACAATAATATCTTCCTTATATTCTTCAATAATTGATTTGTCAATCCTAGGGATGTAGTAAAATCCCTTAGTAAATGCAATTGAAGACATTTTGGCTAAGTTTAAATAGCCTCTTTTGTTTTTGGCCAATAGAACAACTTGATAACCATTGTCCTTATTACTTTTGTCAAGATGATTTCGACAAATATTAAACTCACATCCAATAATTGGAGTGATGGGCTTACCATCAAAATGTTCACCTTTTTCCTCTGCTTTTTTTCTTTGAATTTCAACTGTTTTATTGTGATTTAAGGCTTCTCTAACAAAATGGAAAGCTGCCATCATATTGCCTGAATCTGTCAAGGCAATGCCATCTGATTTTAATGCAATGGCTTTGTTTACCAATTGTTTAATGTTAGTTGTTGATTGTAAAATCGAAAACTGTGAGTGATTATGTAAATGCGAAAAAGTAACTCCTTCTAAAGATTGTAAGTTGGCATCAAGTACTGCCTTAGATGGTCCTTCTTTTGTTGCTGCCTTGGCTTTTAATTTTGCACTTTCTTCTTTAAGGTTAAGGTGCTGAAGTCCAACCAACTTAAACGGGCTATTGTGTTTTGTGCTGAATTTGTTAAGGTAATCTTCTTCTAAATCAAACTGAGAGTCTTGAAAATTACGAATCCTAATTAATTCAAAAAAGCAACGAGTAGTTGCTTCCACATCCGCTGTGGCATTGTGCGCTTCAGCAAAGGGCTCATTAAATAAATGTTGGTGTAATTCAGTTAATGTCGGAAGTTTGAACCTCCCACCTCTTCCACCAGGTAATTGACAGAGGTTAGCTGTAACTTCGGTACAAGTGTCCAGTACTTTTTTTTCTGAGAGGACCGAAACGACGCTTTGTCTATGGAACTCACAGCCCATTATGTTCAGGTCAAACTCAACATTTTGACCAACTACAAAGTTGGCTTTCTCTAGGGCTATATTAAATTCAGCAAGAACAAAATTTAATTCAACACCTTGTTCTAAAGCTAATTCAGTAGAAATACCATGAATTCTTTCGGCATCAAAAGGTATATTAAAACCATCAGGCTTAACCAAGTAATCTTTACTTTCAATCAAATCACCCCATTGATCGTGTAACTGCCACGCAATTTGAATACACCTCGGCCAGTTGTCAGTATCAGTGATAGGTGCATTCCAGTTTTTTGGTAATCCAGTAGTTTCGGTGTCAAATATGATGTACATGTAATGTAATCCTTTGTTAAAATTGAATGATTAAAATTACAACCAATAATTAAATTTAATCACTAATTTAGGATTTGATTTATTAACAAGTTTTAAATGTTTATATGACACCTGTAATAGATAGTTTTAAATCCTTTTTAGGAAGTTTGAAGTTTGTGATGAAATACAAACTCTATGTGTATTTTTTACCAGCTATAATCCTAGCTGTTTTATTCTATTTGTCCTTTAAGGGCGGGCAAACCATTTCAGGTAGTATGGCATTTATGGAAGATTGGTGGTTGATAGGATCTATTATTGAAGGTATGGGAAATGGGATTAAAGCCTTAGCTTTTCTAACGTTTGAATTTGTTATATTGGTTTTATTAACACCAATAAATTCATTTTTTGCTGAGAAGGTACAAGAAGATTTGACAGGTGTAAAGGCAAAATTTGATTTTAAGCAATTCGCCAGTAGTATGTTTCGAGCTATTAGAATTTTTGCAATTGCATTTTTTACTGAGATTGCATTACTAATTGTTATTTGGATATTGTCTTTTTTCCTTGGAGACAACTTTTATAAGATAGTTACATTTGTAGTCTCGTCTTTTTTTATAGGATTTTCCTTTTATGATTTTGGATTAGAATTAGATGGTAAAAATACAAGGAAAAGTTGGCAATTTGCGAAAGAAAATAAGCTACTATGTCTAATTGCGGGACTGATTTTTAGTTTGGCAATTTATATTCCAGAAGAGTCTGGGTTAATGTTGTTATTTTTGGTCAGTATTAGTTTCGTTCCGCACATGTTAACTATTGGCTCTACCCAGCTTTACTTTGAAAAATATAGTCAGAAAGTTCCAAACTAAATCATGGTATAATAAGGGTGAAAACATGAGCAAATTAGTTGCTTAGTTTAGGCTGATGTTGTTAAGTAACAAGCCTGGTGTTACAATGTTATGTGTCGATTTTCCTGTGATTACATCAAACAGTTGGGCCGCTTCAAAAACAGACAGATTTGAATTGCTGCCGTTTAATTTATGTAAATCTAATTTTTGCTTTGCAAGTTCTTTATAACATTTTTTCATCCCTATATTTTTTTAGTTTATAAAAGATTGTTTTGATATTACGACAGGTTTTAAAAAAGGTTATAAAAAAAAAGATTCTATTTCATTTTAAAATAATTATTTTGCTATCTTACGCGCTTTAAATTTTCAATTATAAAATAATGTCAGACAAGGTTGAATACCATATGGAGATTGAAGTTAAATCGTCAGTAAATGTTCTATATAATATGATTAGTACACCAAGCGGATTAAGTGAGTGGTTTGCTGATAATGTGAACATTAAAAAGGACGTTTATACTTTTATTTGGGATGGTAGTGAAGAGAGTGCTAAACTATTATCGAAGAAAAAGGGAGAGTTGGTCAAATTTCAATGGGTTGAAGATATTGAGAATGACATTAAGTCTTTCTTTCAAATGAGAATTAAGATTGATGAGCTAACGAATGACGTGGCACTAATAATTACTGATTTTGCTGAAGAAGATGAGATTGAGGAGGCCCAGTTATTATGGGAAAATCAAATTTCTGAATTAAAAATGGTCATAGGCTCATAATTTCTTAACTTTGTTATTGCCTTAAAATAACAGCCTTTTTGAAACGCATTTATTTATTTATAATTAAATCATTCATTGGACCATTTGTGGTCACATTTACAATTGCTATGGTTTTTTTAATCATGCAATTTCTTTGGAAATATGTTGACGACATTATGGGTAAAGATGTCGGGATGTTTGTGATACTTAAGTTGCTTTTTTACACTTCTGCCAATATAATCCCAATGGCTCTGCCAATTGCTATTTTGTTTTCCTCAATAATGACAATGGGCAATTTGGCTGAAAGCAATGAGTTTACTACCATGAAATCCGCAGGCATGTCTTTATTTAGAATAATGCGGCCAATGCTAGTGTTTGTGGTAATTCTTTCAGGTGCAACATTCTATTTTTCGAATTATATATTACCAATAGCTAACTTAAAACAAAGGGCTTTAATTTATGATCTTCAGCAAAAAAAACCAACTTTATCAATACCTGAAGGAAGGTTTTATAATGATATCAAAGGTTTATCTATAAAGGTTGATAGTAAAAATCCCGAGACTGGAGAATTGTATGGTGTTTTAATATATACAGGAAATCCATTAAAAACAATTCGTGCAGAAAAAGGGGAAATGATAAGTAGCGCTAATAAACAATATTTATTTTTAAGGTTGACCAATGGTGCTATTTATGAAGAAGGTAAATCTCCGATTGATAGAAAGATTCGTTACCCTTATAACAAGACGTTTTTTACTGAATCTATAGCCAAATTTGACTTATCGGAGTTTAATCTTAAAGAATCAGATGAAAATTTATACAAACGAGATTATGAAATGATGAATTTCCTTCAATTACAAATTGAATTAGATACGCTTTATATGGAACATGACTCGATCCTTAACAGCTACAGGAAGAATATTAAAAGCGAACTCTTTTTGTTAAAAGATCACGTTGTAGTTCAAATTAACGATTCTACAGGAAGAAATGATTCAATATTAGCTAAAAATAGACTAGGTATACCTATTGTGTCAATTAGTGATATTAAGGCAGAAGGGGACGCGGTGTACAAAAAAGCACTTAGGTTGGCACAGGTTAATATCAGAAATCGCAAAGATTATGCAAATATGTATTCTCGGAAAATTAAAAGCCACCGTGAATTGAAGGATCAATACAAAACTGCATGGCATAAAAAATTCACCCTTTCTTTCGCAGTTATTGTATTGTTTTTTGTTGGCGCACCTTTAGGAGCAATTGTTAAAAAAGGAGGTTTAGGAATGCCGTTGGTTATGGCTGTATTATTATTCCTATTTTACTACATTATTTCTATCACTGGAGAAAACTTAGTGGAATCGAATGTATTAACGCCTTTTGCTGGTATGTGGTTGAGTTCTTTTTTCTTAGTGCCAATTGGTCTCTTTTTGACCTTTAAGGCGGCAAATGAATCTGTACTATTTGATCTAGAGGCTTATAAAAAAATTATCAAAAAACTTAAATTTAGTAAAGTAAAATGAAAGTACTTCAATTGTGTAATAAGCCTCCATTTCCTGCTGTAGACGGTGGATGCATTGCAATAAAAAATATTTCACTTGGTTTACTCGCGTTAAATGTAGATTTAACTATCATTACTATCTCTACATCCAAACATCCATTCAATCCTGATAATTATACTGAAGATTTCAAAAAAAGAACCAAAATTAGAGGCGTTTATGTTGATACAAGAATCAATATTATTGATGCTTTTTCTGCTTTGGTAACTTCAGACTCTTACAATATTAGTCGTTTCTTTTCACCTGATTTTGACCGAGAACTAAGAGAAGTTTTATTGGATGATTCTTATGATGTCGTTCATTTAGAAAGCCTATTTATGACGCCATACTTGGATACTATCCGTAATTATTCAAAGGCAAAGGTTGTATTGAGAAGTCATAATCTTGAACATTTAATCTGGGAACGACTAGCAAATCTAGAGAAAAAGTCAGCGAAGCGAGTTTATTTAAAGCACTTATCCAAGAAGCTAAAAAAGTATGAAGAGAAAGTACTTAATGAGGTGGATGGTATTGCAGCAATTAGCTTTGATGACTCAAAAAGATATAGTGACTTAAGTTGTAATGTTCCACTAATTACGATTCCTTTTGGTATTGATCTTGAACAGTACAATATTCAAGAGAAATCTATCGAAAATGAGGTCAGCTTTTTTCATATTGGATCAATGAATTGGAGTCCAAATATTGAGGGTGTTAATTGGTTTATTGATACTATTTTGCCAAATATTAAATCACCTAGCTTTAAACTCCATTTGGCTGGTAGAGATATGCCAGCATACTTTTCACAAAGTGATCAAATTATTAATCATGGTGAAGTCGAAAGTGCTAACACTTTTATCAATCAATATGATGTGATGATCGTTCCCCTATTATCGGGCAGTGGAATGCGAATTAAGATTATTGAAGCTATGGCATTAGGTAAGGCGGTAATTACGACTAAAGTTGGTGCTGAAGGTATAGACGCAACTCACAGTGAGAATATATTCATTGCAGAATCGAACGAAGCGTTTATTAGCATAATTGAACGTTTAATGAATGATCATAATTTAGTTAAAACAGTTGGGGAAAATGCGAGAGAGTTAATTAGTTCTAAACACGATAATAGTTTAATTATAAGCGAGTTGAAATCATTTTATAAGCAGATATAAATTAATGACCAAGGATAAGCAAATATTTATCATTTTGTCAAGAGTACCTTATCCTCTTGAAAAGGGGGATAAACTTAGAGCTTACCATCAGATTAAAGAATTATCGAAAGAAAACAAGGTTGCTTTGTGCTGTCTGTCAGATCAAAAAGTTTCTAAGGAGACAATTGAACATCTGGAAGATATTACGGATGAATTGCACATTTTGTATCTTAATAAATGGCTTATATACTGGAATGTATTTAAGATGTTTTTTCATTCCAAACCATTTCAGGTTGGTTATTTTCTGCAACGTAGACTAAAGATTAAAGTTCAACAAATAATAAATGCTTTTGATCCAGATACTATTTATTGTCAATTGCTAAGAGTAGCGGAATATGTTAAGGATATTCACAACGTACCTAAAACAATTGATTATATGGATGCTTTTAGCAAAGGAATGTTGCGTCGAGCAGAGATAAGTAAGGGGTTTAAAAAGTATCTATTTAATCTTGAGGGACAAAGGTTAAGAGTATATGAAAACAAAATATTTGATTATTTTGACTACCATATCATCATTTCAGAGCAGGACAAGGATTTTATTGGACATTCTGCAAATCAAAATATTAAAGTAATTGAAAATGGTATTGACGAGTCATTTTTTAATTTCAAAACAAATGTTGAGGTCAAATTTGATGTAGTTTTTGTTGGCAATTTAAATTATGCTCCGAATATTTCATCTTGTTTGTACTTGATTAATAATTTATATCCAAAACTCATTAAACTGAAACAGCAGGCTAGAGTTTTACTAGCTGGTGCCAATCCTAATGACAAAATTTTAGCAGCAGTAAGATCGAACTCGAATATTGAGGTGTCTGGTTGGGTAGAAGATATCAGAGAGAGCTATTTAGCGGGGAAAGTTTTTGTTGCACCGCTGTTTATTGGGACAGGATTACAAAACAAATTACTTGAAGCTATGGCCTTAGGGGTTCCGTGTATAACTACTACCTTAGCCAACAACGCATTGGGTGCAATACCAGATCAAGATATTTTAATTGCTAATTCAGAAGAGGAATTTGTTGAGTCAATTGGTCGCTTGTTGAATGATCATGAATTATACGATCAAATAAAAAACAACGCAAAAAATTTTGTATTGGATCAATTTAATTGGCGAAAAAGTACTGCAAGAATTCCATTGTAAATTCCGTTTAGCACAATTTAAACCCGTTTAAACATAAAAGAATCGAAAATCCTCAATTAATGTGTTTCAGATAATATTGTTTTGTATTTTTAACAAGTGTTTTGCACAATTTGAGTCTAATAAAACTGAACTATGATGAAACAATTTCTATTTACCATTGCATTGGTCTTTGTCTTTAATACTGGTTATAGCCAAAAAAAATCAAAATCTGAATCTGAGTCTAAGGCTACAATTAACACTGGATTTGTATCAAGTTTAAAATTTAGAAATATTGGTCCTGCCTTAATTTCTGGTAGAATTGCTGATATGGCAGTTAACCCAAATAACTCAAATGAATATTATATAGCTGTTGCTTCTGGAGGGGTTTGGAAAACAACTAACAGTGGTAATACTTTTCAATCTATTTTTGATAATTATGGTTCTTATTCAACTGGCTGTGTTACTATTGATCCTAGAGAAACCAGTACAGTATGGGTAGGGACAGGAGAAAACAATAATCAACGTTCGGTTGCTTACGGAGATGGTGTTTATAAGTCACTTGATGGTGGGAAATCATGGGAAAACATGGGGCTAAAAGATTCGGAACACATTTCTAAAATCATTATTGACCCTAACAATTCAAAGCATATTTACGTTGCTGCTTACGGGCCTTTATGGCGTGCAGGTGGTGATAGAGGGATTTATGAATCAATGGATGGAGGCACAAGTTGGAATCGGATATTTTTTGTGTCTGAACATTCTGGAATTGCTGATTTGGTAATGGATCAATCAAATCCTGAAATAATGTATGCCGCAGTGCATCAACGCAGAAGACATGTATTTACGTATGTTGGAGGAGGTGATGAATCTGGGATTTATAAATCTGTTGATGCAGGTAAAACTTGGAGAGAAATTAAAAAAGGGTTGCCAGTTGACAAAATGGGAAGAATTGGTTTAGCCATCTCTCCACTAAATTCAAGTTATATTTTTGCTATCCTTGAAGCTGAAGGGGACAAAGGAGGGTTTTTCAGATCGACTAATAAAGGTGAGAATTGGGAGAAAAGAAGTAGTTACAAAACGAGTGGTAATTATTATCAAGAAATCATTTGTGATCCGTTTGACATAGACAAAGTTTATAGTATGAATACTTGGTTACACCATACTGAAGATGGTGGAAAGACCTTCAAAAGAACTGGAGAAAAAAGCAAACACGTCGATAACCATTGCATATGGATTGACCCTAGTGATAAAAACCACTGGCGAATAGGTTGTGATGGAGGTGTTTATGAAACATGGGATCAAGCTAAAAACTGGAAATGGGTATCTTATCTGCCATTGGTACAGTTTTATAAAGTAAGTGTTGATAACGACAGTCCTTTTTATAATGTATATGGAGGAACTCAAGATAATAATTCGATAGGTGGTCCTTCTGCAACAACAAATAATGCAGGAATATTAAATAGCGATTGGTATATCACAAATGGTGGTGATGGGTTTGAATCGCAAATCGATCCAAAAGATCCAAATATAGTTTATGCCCAAGCACAATATGGTTGGTTAGTCCGTTACGATAAGCAATCTGGTGAAAAAATTGGGATACAGCCTATGCCTGGGAAAGGTGAAGCTGCGTTTAGGTGGAATTGGGATGCTCCGTTAGTCATTTCTAAACATAACAATAAACGCATTTATTTTGCAGCTAACAAAGTATTTAAAAGTGATGATCAGGGTAATTCTTGGCAAAGGATTTCAGGAGACTTAACGCGCCAATTAAATAGAAATGAATTGAAGGTAATGGGGGAGGTGCAACGACCAGAAGTAGTCATGAAAAACAAATCTACGACCATATTCGGCAATATTGTTGCACTTGATGAATCTGGAATTAATGAAAACTTATTGTATGCGGGAACAGATGATGGGTTGATTCAAATCACTAAAGACGGCGGTAAGAACTGGATAAAAAAAGAACAATTTTTGAATGTGCCAAGCATGACATATGTCAATATGTTATTAGCCTCCCAACATGATGTTAACACAGTTTATGCAGTTTTTAATAACCATAAAAAAGGAGATTTTAAGCCTTATATTTTGAAAAGTTCGAATCAGGGAAGTTCTTGGGAATCCATTAGCGGTGACTTACCAGAAAGAGGAAGTGTTTATGCGATTGCAGAGGATCATGTTAATCCTAACCTACTGTTTGCAGGAACAGAATTTGGTGTCTACTTTTCAATTAACGGAGGCAAAAACTGGGTGCAATTAAAAGGTGGCTTACCAACAGTAGCCATTCGCGATATTGCAATTCAAAAACGAGAAAATGATTTAGTTTTGGCCTCCTTTGGTAGAGGGTTTTATATTCTTGACGATTATTCAATATTAAGGCATCTCAATGAAGACAAATTAAAGTCAGAGTCTGCTATTGTATTTCCCATTAAAAATGCCTTAGAATATGTTCCAAAAAGTCCATTAGGTGGGAGAGGTAAAGGGCACCAAGGCGAGGGCTTCTATCTTGGAGAAAATCCAACTTATGGTGCAACCATTAGATACTATATAAAGGAAACACCAAAGAGTCCTAAGGCTGAACGTCAGGCAACTGAAAAAGAAGCTAAAAAGAATAATCAAGATATTAAATATCCTTCTAATGAAGATCTATTGGCTGAAGATAACTACGAAAAACCATATCTCGTTTTTGTAATTAAAAATGAGGCAGGTAACGAAATTCGAAGAATTACAAAACCGGCAGCTAAAGGTTTGCAAACAGTTAATTGGAATTTAAGATATCCAACCACGAATCCAATTAAGCTAAAAACAAAACCTCCCGGAAGATATAGCTACCCTGATGATGGTCCGCTTGTGGTTCCAGGGCTATATGCAGTTGACCTTTATTTGGTTGAGGGAGGTGAATTTAAGCTGTTAACAGGAGATAATAAATTTCAGGTGAAAGCGCTAGAAAACTCTTCTCTTGCTAGGCAAACTGCCCAAAGTATTACTTTTAAAAATGAAGTCGCAGAATTGCGTCGACAATTAATGGGAACCAATTCACAAGTCAATGATTATAAAGAGAAACTTAAATATTTCAAATCTGCAGTTAAATATTATCCAAACTCAGATATGTCTTGGTTAAAGGAAATTAAAGGATTAGAAGAAAAAATTCAAAATATTGAGTTTATGATGTGGGGGAAGTCTTATTTGTCAAGTCGTGATGTAGAAACATTGCCAGGAACAGCAGGGAGAATCACAACAATGATTTATCAAATGTGGTATTCAACTTCCGACCCTACAACAACACATAAGGCTCAATATGAATTGGCGAAGGAGGAGTATGAGTTAATACTTAAGGAAGTGACGGAAGTTAAAAACAAAATTGAAGCACTTGAAGCTCAACTCAATCTTAAGGGAATCCCATATACACCAGGAAGAAAAGATTTTAAAGAAGAGGAGGATTAATCCTCCTCTTCTTTAATTTGTTCAAATTTATTTTTTCTTTTTCTGACTTCTATTTTTAGGCTTAGAATATTTTGCTTTGACCTTTCTTTTATAAGAACCACCAAGGTTGACCTTTTTATTTTTATCTTTCTTGTCGTGAAAGGCACCCTGAGAATGGGTAATATTATTTTGTTTTAAATAATGTTTGTCCCCAAGATTATCAGGTAATTCATCATCAGCAAAAACAGCTGATATTTCAACTTCTGAAGGAATGTCTATAGCTGGTATGGGCTGATTCATTAGATTTTCAATAGCTTCTTGATACTCTAATTCTATCTCATTGATGAACGTAATTGCTTCTCCATTTTTGTCTGCCCTACCTGTTCGACCAATTCTGTGAATGTAATTTTCAGGGATTGATGGGGTGTCAAAATTGATGACATGTGTAACATCTAAAATGTCAAGCCCTCTTGCAATAATATCGGTAGCAATTAAAATTCTATGTTCACCATTTTCAAATCTTTTAATTGAATTCAAACGGTAATTTTGAGATTTATTTGAATGAATGACACCTAATGATTCTGTATGTTTTGCGTCAATATGTTCAGCCATCCTATCCGCTAATTTTTTGCTATCAACGAATATTAAAACCTTTTCCAGTGCTTCGTCATTTAATAAATGATTTAGGAGATTGATTTTAGTATAGAAATTAGGAACCAGATAGGCTTTTTGAACAATTAATTCAAGAGGAGTGCCATGTGGAACAACCTCAATTTTTTGAGGATTATTAAAAAAATCTCTAATTAGTAGTTCAACGTCTTCAGTTAAAGTAGCAGAAAACATTAAATTTTGCCGTTTTTCGGGTAATAGATCAAGCAAATTATTCAGTTGTGTTCTAAAGCCCAAGTTAAGCATTTCGTCAACCTCGTCAATCACTAGTTTTTGGATGTGTTTGAAGCGTAGGTTACCGGTTAAGGCCAGGTCAAGTAACCGACCAGGAGTGGCTACTAATATATCGAGTCCATCATAAACAATTTGCATTTGGGTGTTAATATTAGTTCCTCCGTAAACGCCTGCAAATCTAACAGTAATATATTGGGATAATTTTTCAATTTCGTTTACTACCTGAACTACTAATTCCCGTGTAGGTACAATTATCAATATTCGTGGATGCTTTTGTTCAGAATATTTAAGTTGCTTTAATAGCGGCAATAAGTATGCAAAAGTTTTACCAGTACCAGTCTGTGCAATACCAATGACATCCTTACCAGCCAAAATTATTGGCAACGCTTTTGCTTGAATTGGAGTTGGATAGATATAGCCCAAATCCTTAAGTGCATTTTGTAACGGTGTATTCAAATTAAGATCCTGAAATGTCATGGTTCTGTATTTATGAAGCAAAGGTAATGGAAAATTACGTAGCCAAAAAGGATGGCTGGTATAAAACTATAAATAGAAAGTTTAGCGCACTAAAAAAGGCATTTCGAACTGTTCAAAATGCCTTTTTCTTTTAATTTTTTATTACAGATTTACAATCGAATTGATCATATCCGCATAAGTTGTTGGGTCAGGTGTTATAGTTGCAGAATAGCCACTACCAACTGTAATTGGAATAAATTTAGAATAGTAGTTGTCATCAATTTCTGAGATGATGACTATGGTAACTAAAGAACCAATAGGAATAGTTGCAGGCGTAACAAAATTGTCACCATCAAAATAACCAGCCATCACAGATTGGATGCCATCAAAATGAACAAACATAAAGGTATTACTATTATCATGCAGTTCTGGTAAGGTTAGTGTTATGTCTGTTTTAGGACTATTGAAATTATAAAAATAATCACAATTAATCCAATTAGAAATAGTGCTATCGATTACAATATCATAGTAGTAAAAAAGCGCACCGTTAATTGTGTCTACAGATACTGGTGTTGGAACGTTAGCTCCGAAACCGTCAGTAACCGGAGTCCAGTCAACAAAAGTGGTATTATCTTCTGTACCTTCAAACATTATCATGTTTAGATCTGGATCAGCTGTTGGTACCCTAGCAAAAATTGTTGAATCTCCAATAAAAACTGGGTTTCCGTTAACTGAAAAGCTAACCTTGAATTGTCCTCCAGTAACCAGAACTGCGTTTGATGAAGTCGTTGGTCTATTTAATAAAATCATATCTGAAGGATCTAAAATTTCGATCACTTCAATAGTCACAGTGCTTAGCACAGTGTCATCAGCTAAATCTCTAAACGAATAGTAAGGAATATGGAACTGAATACCAGCATCAGTTGTGAAATCACCACCGGCACCTCCTCCAATATAATATAAGCTACGACTATCTTCTCTATTCTTTAGAATAGTATCATGAATTGAACTACTAGGTGTTGGAGGTGGTACGATTTGATATTTTCTTTTGCAAGAAAAAAAAGTAACCCCCAAAATCAATAGAGTAATAAGTAATAGATGCTTTTTCATAATAATTTTTTTCTATATACCCTCGCAAGGTACGAAAGGTTGCCCAAAGATAAAAAATAATTTAATTATAAATTTATGATCCTATTAATTAAATCTGAGTAAGTAGTTGGGTCTAAAGTTAATTCTTGTCCAGAACTGCTCCCAATTGTTGTGTTGTCGATAAACTTTGAATAGTAATTGTTATCAATTTCTGAGATTAATACAACTGTTACATTTGATCCAATCGGAATTGTTGAAGGCGTAATAAATTGATAGCCATCAAAATATCCAGCCATTACGGCGTTAACATTATCAAAGTGAAGAAAGTAAAATGTATTAGAATTGTCGTGAAGTTCAGGTAGTGTATAAGCTAATTTGGTTTGAGAACCCGAATTATCTAGGAATCGGCCATAACTAATCCAATTGGCATTCGTTTCGTCTAAAATTAAAGAGTCATATTCTTGTATAACTCCATTCACTATTTCACTTGCAGTAAGTACTGACTTATATTGCCCGAGTTCATCAGTTGAAGGTATCCAGTTAACATACCCAGTTGCATCAACTATACCATCAAAGATGTACATGTTAGGATTTGAAGCCGTTTTAGGAACTTTAATGTAAATCATGGTGTCTTGTAAAAAGACTGGATTATTATTGACAGAGAATTCCATTTTAAAATGCCCTCCAGAATTGATAACTTGATTATCGGCAGTTGACGGTTTATTTACTAAAATCATGTCTTGTGGCTCTGGAATTTCAACTAATTCTACATGAATTGTAGAAAATACGGTGTCACCGTTTTCATATCTAAAAGCATAATACGGAATATGAAATTCAACACTTTTTTCGGTCACGAAGTCTCCTCCAGATCCTCCATTAAAGGTAAAATATTGAGATCTGTTTTGAAAATTAAACTGAATGGAATCGTGAATGCTACTGGTTGGTACAGGAGGTGGAATAATGGTAGGTTTTCTACAAGCAATTATTGTAATTAGAAATGCTGGCAGTAAAAAATGTATCGGCTTAATTTTCATGATCTTTTTTTCTTATTACAATTTTGAAATAAGAAAGGTTGTATCAATCAGAAAATTTATGTTTTACGCTTTTTCTTTTTGGCAGCTGGAAAGAGAATGTTATTCAGGATTAAACGATAGCCAGGAGAGTTAGGGTGTAAATTTAAATCTGTTGGGGGATCACCAACTCTATGCATATAATCTTCTGGGTCATGTCCACCATAGAAAGTCCAAGTGCCCATACCTAGCTCTCCATGAATATAACGTGCTGTATTTAACGCTTTATTTTCGCCCATAATTAAAACACCAGGTTTAATAAATTCTTTTCTAAAATCAGTAGTTTGTCCCATAAAACCATCAATTACTTTTGTATGGTTTTGACATAACATAGTAGGGACAATGTCCCATTTCGCAGAGAAATCGAAAAGGAAAAATTTGTCTTGATTTTCTGGTATTTTTAAATGATCTCTAGTCGCATCAATATCAGAATATTCGTAAACCATGGGGTCTCGCTCGATTGTAAAATCTTCAAATGCAAAACTCTGATTATAATCTAATTTGCTTTGGTAATTAGGATCCGAAGCATCATGATCATACATATGTTCACAGATATCAGTATTTTGCGCTGCTAAAGAAATATCAAAACTATCAGTTCCGGAACACATTGTAAATAAAAAGCCACCTCCAATCACAAAGTTTTTAATGTTTTGAGCGACAGATAATTTAAGATCAGATACTTTTTTAAAGCCTAATTTATCAGCCATTTGCTCATTATCTCTAACTTGTTTTTGATACCAAGGCATGCTCCTATAAGCGCGATAAAATTTACCATATTGGCCAGTAAAATCCTCATGATGTAAGTGTAACCAGTCATATTCAGAAAGACCACCACGGACAATGGTTGAATCATAAATTTCGTCAAATGGAATCTCAGCATAAGCTAAGACAAGTGTAACAGCATCATCCCAGGGTTGTTTGCCTTTTGGTGTGTAAACGGCAATTTTAGGAGCCGTTTCTAATTGCACAATCTCCATATTTACCTCCGGATCAGCAATAGTCATTTTGATTTGTTGAACTTTAATATCCGGGATAACTTTATAACTAATACCCTTAATAATCAACTGCTCCTCAATATCCTTATGATAAGGGTACAAAAAGCTACCGCCCTCATAATTGAGTAACCATTCTATGACTACATCATGTTCTAAAGCCCAGAAAGATACACCATATGCTTTAAGGTGATTTTTTTGAGCCATATTCATAGGTACTAGAATAGAATTTGCTGAAGCAGATAATCCTATACTTGTGATAAGAAGTAGTAATATAAATTTAAAATGGTACATCATCATCTAAAATTGAACCTGAAAAATCATCATCATTCATCTTACTCCCTACAGTATACGTGCCAGAATTTGCAGATTCTTGATCAAAGGAATTATTTTGAGCAAACTTTGATCCATAGTCAACTTCTGCAAAAGCATCTAAATTGTCAAATCGGATTAATTCTGGAATAAATTTTAACCTTACGTTATCTAAAGATCCATTACGGTGTTTAGCGACAATAATCTCTCCAACACCTTGTGTTGGCATGCCATTTTCATCTTCAACAAGACCATAATATTCTGGTCTGTAAATGAAACAAACCATATCGGCATCTTGTTCAATTGCACCTGACTCTCTAAGATCAGATAACATTGGTCTTTTATCTCCACCTCTGGTTTCCACGGAACGACTTAATTGAGAGAGAGCAATTATTGGAACATTTATTTCTTTAGCAATTTCTTTTATGGACCTTGAAATCATGCTGATCTCTTGCTCTCTATTACCACTTTTAATACCAGCAGTCATCAATTGCAAATAGTCGATAACAACTAATTGGATGTCATGTTGCATTTTTAGTCTTCGACATTTGGCACGCAATTCAAATATTGAAAGGGCAGGTGTGTCGTCAATATAAATAGGTGCATCAGCTAAGTTTGATATGTTCTCATGAAGTTGATTCCAATCTTTTTCACTCGTAAAACCTTTTTTTAATTTTTCAGAAGGCAACCCAGTTTCCATTGACATTAACCGTTTAGTCAGTTGAACACTAGACATTTCTAGGGAAAATACTGCTACACCTTGATTAAATTGTACAGCAGTATTTCTTGCAAGGGATAATACAAATGCGGTTTTACCCATACCTGGTCTTGCAGCTAAAACAATCATGTCAGACTTTTGCCATCCAGAAGTTAAACGGTCTAAATCCGTAAAACCACTTGGGACACCACTAACCCCATCTTTATTCTTACTTGCTTTTTCAATTTCTTCAATGGCTTCTCCAACTAATTCTTTGACGCCTGAATAGCTTTTTTTTAGATTGCCTTCGGTGATTTTAAAAAGGCCTTCTTCTGCTTCATTTAAAACTTCAAACACATCTTTAGTCTCATCATAAGAATTCTTAATGACATCAGATGATATGTTAATGAGAGATCTCAGAATGAATTTTTCAGATATTATTCTTGCGTGGTATTCAATGTGTGCAGTGGAAGCGACTCGATTGGTTAATTTGGCAACAGTGGCAGGACCACCAACTAAATCAAGATCGCCATTTTTTCTTAATTTTTCTGTGACACTAAGAATGTCAATTGTTTCAGAATTGCCAAACAATTGTAAAATGGCATTAAATATTTTTTGATTTTCGATTTTGTAGAAGCTTTCTACATGCAGGATATCAATAGCGTCATTAACAGCTTGTTGACCTAGTAACATGGCGCCTAAAACAGCCTCTTCAATGTCTGTTGAATGCGGTGGAATTTTTCCAACCTCATTGGCCTGAACATTCCTGTTTGTGCCTAATGTTCGTCTAGGTCTAGTATTATTGGTCCCTGCTTGATCCATTAAAGCAAAGGTAGGTAAACTAACCAATATTCTTCTAAAAAAATATTGGTTAGTTATACAGTTTTCTTATGTGCAAAACTTAGGGAAAATGTTGATAACCGATTAATCAATCCATTTTACCTTCAAAATAACCTTTTGGGTGGCTTTTTTCAAAATCAACGGATTTTAAGGTTAGCTCAATAACATTACCATTGTTGTTCATTGTTTGTTTTGAGGATAAAAGTAGGGAAGCCGTGCCGCTGCCATACATTTTATAATCCATCAACACAACTTTTGACTCGACAGTTTCACCCTTTTCATTTGTTTCAATAGACTCTTTTATTTCAAGTAAACCATTTTCCACATTATAGTATTCATAAACAATGCCTTCGCTTAGGCTATTTTTGATTTCTATTTTATAATAGGCTTTGCCATCAATATTATCAATTCCTAACAGGTTTAATGTGTAAATTTCATTTGATAGGTAGTACAATTGGAGGAATGGGAATGACGTTTCTTTCTTCTTTATAATTTTTGCTTCATCAAAGTCCACAGCACCCATCATTGATTCTGTTTTTCCAGTTACACCATTAAAATATTCCTTTTGCATCACATTACCTTGTACTGTTAATTGCATGGCCTCCTTGTTAGGGTATGCGGCACTTGTTGTCAATTCAAATGCGGCTCCCATTTGTACCATTAAGCCTTCATATTGTCTAGATATAAATCGAATTTTTTTGTCCTTCTTAGCAATAACAGCTGCATCATCAGTCATGTAAATTTTTTGGCTGTAATTATTGATAATCGTTGCAGCAGTTACATTTTCAGGAGCAGCCTTCAGTTTTAATTCTGAATTACCATAACCATCTTTAAAATCAATGTTAGAATTTGAATCAAAAACAGATAGCTTATTGGCAATTTCTTCGTTTCCAACCACAATAATACTTAGGTTTTTTGGTCTTAAATACATTTTTGCAACTTGCAATAAATCATCTTTAGTCACTGCTTCAATCTTTTTAAGGTAATTGGCATAATAATCAGCAGGTAAGTTGTAACGAATAGTGTTTAGTGCAAATCTTGCCACAGTTTGTGGGTTTTCTAATGAACGCGCAAAAGCACCAGTTTTTGACTTTTTAACAATGTCAAGTTCAGCATCTGTTACTAATTCTGAGGCAATTTTATCAATTTCATATAATATTTGGGTAATAGCACTATCAGTTACATCATTTCTAAAACTGCCTCCTGCGGTAAACTCCCCCTTTAATATATCACTTTGAATACTAGAATAGCAACCATACGTATAGGCTTTATCTTCTCTTAAGTTTGACATCAATCTGGCAGAAAAACTACCGCCACCAAGTATAGAATTTAACACACTTAATTTAACTACATCTTCATGACCAGGTTTTAGATCTAAGGTATGTGTGATTTTGATCACACTTTGAACAGCCCCTGGTTTATTTACAAAATAAACTTGGTTACCGTTGTATTCAGGAACAGTATTATGATCTGCAAGTTCCATTGATTCATTTTTTGGCCAACCACCAAAATAAGTCTCCGCAATAGTTTTGGCTTTTTCTTCTGTAACATCACCTACAATAACCAAGTATGCGTTCTGAGGGCCAAAATAATTTTTGAAGTAGGCTTTAATATCTTCTATAGTAATATTATTAACTGTAGCTTCAGTCATTACTTCGCCATAGCTGTGTGCCGTACCATAATTGATAACATTCCCAACGTTTCCTGCCATTGCACTTGGGTCAGACTTGTTTGCGGATAACCCTGCTAAATATTGTTTTTTAATGCGTTCAAATTCATCTTCTGGAAAAGAAGGCTCCAAAATGACACTTTTCAACATCTTTAATAATTTATCTGAGTGTTTGGTTAACGAAGAAGCGAAAAAACCTCTCCCACTTGAAGAGAAGCTTGCTCCTATATAATCAACAGCTTCATCAAAATCAGTTTTTGAATAACTAACTGTACCACTGCCCAACATATCGCCAACTAACTCAGATAATCCAACTTTGCTTTTTTCTAACATTGGTGGATTATCAATAAATAATTGAAAAGAAATTTTTGGTAATTTATGGTTCTCAACTATGATAACCTTTAAACCGTTTTCAAGTTTAACAATTTTTGGAGTAGGAATATTAATTGCAGGATTAGGCAGCGCATTTGGTGCCTTTGTTCTATCGATTTGCCCGTAAGACAATGCTGACAGGGTGATCAAAAATATGGTGATTAAATTTTTCATTTTAGTCGTTTCAAAAAATTATTGTTTCGGTAAATAATGTAATACAACTCTGTTAGTTGTGTTGAAATATGTATTGGCCACACGTTTAATGTCTTCTGGAGTTACAGCCAAATATTTGTCAATTTCATTATTGATAAGGTTAGTTTGACCTTGGTAATAAGTATAGTATTGTGCTAAATTTTCCGCTATTCCTGCCATTGTAGAGAAAGAAGAAATGATATCATTCTCAATCTGGTTTTGAATTTTCTTCAATTCTATCTCAGACACTAATTCTGTTTTCATTTTTTGAATTTCAACATCTATCGCTGCTTGCACTGAATCAACTCCAACTCCCATTTGTGCCAAAGCAAAAGTCAACGTAATTCCTTCGTCTTCAAGAGGAAATGGAAAAATAAACGCTTGAACTGCCTTTTGTTGTTTTTCAACTACATTTTTGTGAATTCTAGATGACTTACCATCTGATAAAATTTTGGTAAGCATTTCAACTGCGTAATGATCCTTATGATTGAGTTCTGGTGTTCTATAAGCCATAAATACACCTGAGAGTTGAATGTTATCATAAATGGTGTCAACAATTTCTTTTTTAAGTAAACCTTCTTTGATGTCTGGACGAGGTATTGGTAATGGTTTTTCAGATACTTTTGGAAAGTACTTATCTAAAAAAGCTTCAGTACTTAGCTCATTATAATCCTTACTAAAGTTTTCACCGTTGGCAACCGAGCCAATATCAGATTTATATTTAGTAATGAATTTCTCAAGACTTAAAAATTCTTTATCTCTGTAAACGTTTAATTTGTCTCCGTTAGGAATAGAACCAAAATATTGTTCTATCCAAGCTTTAGTTTGCTCAATGTTTATATCACCAGCAATTGACAAGGTCACATTATGTGGTACATAAAATGTTCTGTAAAAATTAACATAATCATCTTCTTCTGCAGCATTTAAATCTTCCATGCTACCAATAACCGTCCATTTATAGGGGTGTTTACTATAAGCACGTTTAAAAATGTTTTCTTGAAACGAACCATAAGGTTGGTTGTCCATTCTCTGTCTTTTTTCTTCCTTAACAACCTCTCTTTGTGTTTCAATACCAATATTTTCAACCTTAGCATGCAGTAACCTTTCTGACTCTAACCAAAGTCCAAGCTCTACTTGGTTAGATGGTAATAATTCATAATAAAATGTTCTGTCTTGGGAAGTGTTAGCGTTTAATGTTCCACCTGCCTTTTCAACATATTTATCATATTGATGTCTCTCTATATTTTGAGTGCCTTCAAACATTAAATGTTCAAAAAAGTGAGCAAACCCTGTTCTGCCTTCATTTTCATTTTTAGAACCCACATGATACATTAATGTAACTGCGGCCACCGGAGTAGTATGATTTTCATGTAAGATGACATGAATACCATTATTTAAATCATATTCAACAAAGTCTATTTTTGTCGATTGTGCTTTTATGGTAAATGGCAGCAGAATTAATGCGAAAACCATCAATAAATTATTCTTCATATTTCAAAATTCGATTTGGACAAAAATAACAACTGTTTTTTTATTCTTGCTATTTTTATGGATTATTGGTGGATAAATTAATTAAGCGGTATGAAAAGGTTAATCAATACAATTTATAGTGTTTTTTTTCAGATCGTTTTTCTTGACAAATAATTAGAGTCAGACTATGTGAATACAGACATGAAAAAAGATCAAATTTCTAACCGTCTGATAAACCTAAATGAAGAGCTTGTTTTGGAATATTGAATTAATTAACTTGATGAAAAAGTAAACAGAATGTCTTATATTCGTTCCCAAAATAATAATTTATGTTAAAGATTGACGCCCATACCCATATTCTGCCTAACGAAATGCCTAATTGGACCAATAAATTCGGTTATGGAGATTTTATTTGGATGAAGGAATCTCCTCAAGGACAAGGTAAGGCAGATATGATGAAAGGCAATCAATTCTTTAGAACAGTTGAAGAAAATTGCTGGAATGCTGATGTTCGAATTCCTGAATATGAAGCGTTTCAAACTCAGGTTCAAGTGGTGTGTACTGTGCCAGTAATGTTTTCGTACTGGGCGAATGCAAAAGATACTTTAGATTTAAGTCGGTTTTTAAATGATCACATTGCTAATTTACAGGTAAAATATCCAAAAAATTATGTTGGGTTAGGAACAATTCCAATGCAAGATACCGATCTAGCCATTCAGGAGATGGAGCGTTTAAAACATGATTTAAATATTCCGGGTATTCAAATTGGGTCAAACATCAATGATAAAAATTTAAGTGAAGCTCAGTTTTATCCAATTTTTGAAGCTGCTGAACGATTGGGGATGTCAATCATGGTTCACCCATGGGAAATGATGGGCTTTTCTAGTATGGAGAAATATTGGTTGCCTTGGTTGGTAGGTATGCCAGCTGAAACATCTCGTGCAATGGCTTCATTAATTTTTAGTGGTACAATGGAGAAACTACCCAACCTTAAAGTAATGTTGTCTCATGCTGGAGGTTCTTTTATTCCTACAATTGGAAGGTTAGAACATGGTTTTAATTGCCGACCAGATTTAGTGGCTATTGATAACAAAGTAAACCCCAGAGAATACCTTGGTAAATTTTGGGTAGACTGCATTACCCATGATATTGATATGTTAAAATTTATTGTCAATGCAGTTGGTTCTGAAAAAGTCTGTTTAGGAACGGATTACCCATTTCCTTTAGGAGATCTTGAAATTGGGAAATTTATTGAGGATAGTGATATGGTTCAAAGTGATATTGAGAATATATTCTGTCATTCTACTCTGGATTGGTTAGGATTAGACAAGTCTCAATTTTTATAGGACCTCAACATCTATTTTTGTTGTCAAGGAATTGGTATTTAATCTTGTAGCGTTTTCTTAAGCCTTTTATTTATTTGTCAACAGTAGCTGTTGATCTGTATATAATTGTCGAATTAGCCTAAGAATTTTTATTTTCTCGGTCTTATTAGGAGTATCTTGCTTCTTTTAATTGACCAGTTTTAAAAGGATATATCTGATATTTCAAGTACATTATACTTTATAAAACTGAATACACAAACTATAAGGGTTAAAATTGAATAATATAGTTTTAACTTTAATAGGTTTTTCAAAAAAAAGAGGGTGTCTGAAAAGAAAAAAGAAGTCCATGAGAATTGAAAATTTGAAATCACCCCTGTAGGAGGGTACTTGCAAATTTGACAAAAAAAGAGGGTTTTCTGACTTTTCAGACACCCTCTTTTAATTATATAAGTATTGTTCTACTATTTAACACCATGCATTAGCTTTTTAACCACAGGTGTTAACGCCACTCCAACCAGTCCTAAACCAATTGGAATTAAGGTGAATATTAAAAAGAAGGTGGTCATGTCATAGTTTTCAGTTATTTTCTCAACTTGGCCACCTAGCACTCCAGCTAATTTATTACCAATTGCCACAGCGATATACCATACGCCAAACATCATGGCAATCATCCTTCCAGGCACCAATTTGCTTACATACGATAATGCAACAGGTGAAAGACACAGTTCTCCCAAGGTATGAAACAAATAGGCTAATATCAGCCAGATCATACTAACAGAGGCAGTTTTTGCACCAGATTCAATTCCCATTGATCCAAATGCTAAGGCACCAAAACCAATTCCTAGTAAAATTAACCCAAGACCATATTTTGCACTTGCACTTGGATTGTATTTACTTTCCCACCATTTTGAGAAAAATGGCGCAAATATAATTATGAATAAAGAGTTTAAAATTAGAAACCAGGTTGCCGGAATTTCAACTTCGTTCTTTTTTATTCTTGCCACTTTGGCTTGAATAATATTTGAAGCTTCGTCCTTTTCTCTTAAATCATTGACTTTTTCATCAGTCAATAATCTAAACCGATCTTTAAATGGAGTTATTGCTAATTCATCATTTTCGTTCAGTACAATAGGGTCAATAATTGTAGATGTTTTTTGGACTATGTTTTCACCATTGGCGATTTCAACATCTTCAGTAATTACAGTCTCATAACTTAATTCACCTAATTTTACTGTTTTTAGTTTAGCTTTTTCATGGTAATGAACAATTGCCAGATTAGTATTATCTATTCCTTTTATACTAGAAATGTATAGACTATCGAAAGTTGATTGTTCTTTTTTTCTTAGTGTTTTCTTTACCTCTGATGAATGCCGGTGTTTGATAATTGCTCCGTTATAAACAATACTGTCGATTGCAATATCATCATCTCTAAACATAAATTTTTCGTCACCTTTAAGCATGTTCATAAAAGTAGTATCTCTGTCAGGATGCATATTATACTGTTCTGGAGTTATATTAGTTTGGATAGTATTATAAGAGACAACGTAAGAGGTTGAATTTAAATCACGATTAATCATCCAGAAAATGATTCCCCAAATAATTAAGAAACTACTTCCTAAAATTAGATTAGCTAGTCTATATTTTGCAAAAGTTTGTTGAAATAATTTGAATAATACCCAAGAAATAATAGCAACTGGAACTACCGTGATTATTATATTGACAATTAGGTAGATGTAATAATAATTGCCAGTCATGACTCTATTTGTAAAGTCATTCGCAAATAATGTCATTGAACCTCCTGCTTGTTCAAAACTCATCCAAAAGATAACTGTCATTACAGCAAATATGACAATTGCTATCATTCTGTCACGAGATATTTTAGGATAACGGCTAATTCTAGAGATTAATAAAATAAAGAAAACAACTAAGCCTACAATTATGAAGTGATTTGAAAAATCCTGATCATCAAACTCAAGGATATTGAATCCTCCAATTTTTGATACAGGATCATTAATTACCCAAACAATTCCAATAACTGCGCTTACTACTACTAGGATTTTATCAAACATGGTGAAGGGGTTTAAACGATCACCTTCAAACTCTAGTTTGGCTTCTGCTTCAGCCGCAGTATCCTTAATTTGACTAGGCTTTTCACCTATGTTTCCAAATATTTTTTGTGTAAAATAAAACTGGAGCATACCTAAAAACATGAAAATTCCGGCTAATCCAAAGCCATAACTCCAGCCTACTTTTTCACCAATATAACCACATAACAGTATGCCTAAGAATGCACCAGCATTTACACCCATATAGAAAATGGTATATGCACCATCTTTCTTTTCGGGCACATCTTTATACATATGAGAAATTATAGAAGTCATATTGGGCTTGAAAAAGCCATTACCAACTATAAGTAGACCGATCCCAATATAAAGGAAAACGGAATGTGTCTCAATGGCCATTGACGCATGACCTAACGTCATTATTAGTGCACCGATAACCACTGCACTCCTGTAGCCAATAAATCTATCGGCAATATAACCTCCTAAAATTGGAGTAATATAAACCAATGCAGTATATGTTCCATATAATGACAACGCATGTTCAGTAGGCCAATCCCAACCGCCAAGTCCAAAAGCACTAACTAAAAATAATACTAACAACGCTCTCATACCATAGTAAGAGAATCGTTCCCACATTTCTGTAAAAAATAGTACAAACAATCCAGATGGATGTCCTAGTACTTTGCTGTCAAAAAAGTTGACTTTATTTTCTGAACTCATATATTATTTTTTGATTTTAATTTTCTTGCAATATATAAAAAAACGCATTAAAATAAATTGAATGCGGTTTTGTTTTTTTAACGGTTTTAGGCCTTGGTTTGATCATCTTTTTCCCTCGGTTTTACAACTTTTAAATCATAAATGTAAAGAGCGAGAACGGTCACTAAACCAATTCCTGCAATAACAGACCAGATTTTGTTTGGAGAATAATCTTCCCATAGCATTGTAGTCATTTGACTTTCTGTTATTCCTAATTTTTCTGAGGCTAATGTGAAGTATTCGTTTTTAGAAAAATTCTCAGCAACTTCAGGCATGTCAATACCTTTGTTAGACATGTGATTCTGAATTAGAGAGAGTTTATCAGACCAAGCCTGATATAAATTTCCTGAAACAAACGTTGTTAATAGATTTCCTGCAAAAATGGGTAAGAAATAAGTGCCTTGATAGAGCGCTTCCTTTCCTTTTGGTGAAATGATAGCAATAAAGGAAGAGAACGTTGGGTTAGTTGCCATTTCCCCAATAGCAAAGATCATTACACCGACGATAGTGAATATGACGTTATCAAAGTAAAATGTGAGTGAAATTCCTAAAATAGCAATTAAAAAACCGCGAATCATAGCTGTTACATGTCTCATTTTAACCACAAAAGAAGAGACAATTATTTGTAATAGGACAATCATCCCAGCATCTATATTCGTAAACCATTCAGGTTTGATTTGTCCATCAGGACCGGATACCACATTTCCAAGCCATGGCCAAAAATCAGATATTGCTTGACTAACGGAGCTAGAGTCTACCCAGTCTTCAATAAATGTTGGTAGTGTATAAAATAATTGATTGAACATGGTCCAGAACCCGATCATTATGATCAGTAAAACCATTAATTTTTTATCTGATATAGCTTGAAAAATATTCCTAAGAGATTCTGTTACAGTTTCAGCAAAACCTTTGTCGTTTTTTTCGCGATTTGGCTCTTTAAAAAAGAAAATAACAATTAGAAGGTTAATACCAATAACAATGGAAGCCTGAAGGAAAACTAAATTCCATCCTGTCTCCCTCAAGCCTGATGCAAGCGCTGGTCCAATAAAGCCACCAATATTGACCATCATATAAAAAATACCAAAACCAAGCGTGGAATTTTTACTATTAGTTGTTTTGGTTACAATTGCGGATGCAACAGGTTTAAACATTGCGGCACCAATGGCAATGTACAGAAAAAGCATAAACACGCCAGTGTATGAGGATACTTCGCCCATTAGGTAATAGCCTGACATCAGCATTAGATAAGCAATGATTAGGGATAATTTATAGCCAATCTTATCAGCAATTACCCCCGTAAATAAAGGTAATAAATATAAAATCGCCGTCACATAGCCCATAATCTGACCTTTCTCAGTATGGGTAAACCCTAATCCACCTTCATCAGTAGAACCAGTTAAATAAAGTGCTAGAACAGCAAATAACCCATACCATGCCCAACGTTCAAATAACTCCATGGCACTTGCGACCCAAAACATTGGGTTGAAGGATTTAATTAAAGATATTGTGCTTTCCTTTTTCATAGTAACGTTTAATTATCTGCCAATTCAAACCCTTCGGCTTCATCATGAATTTCATGTTCATCATCTTCAGCCCCATGTGTGAGACGCTTTAATCTCTTTAAGAATGTAATTAATAAAAGTCCAAATAGAACAGTATAAATGACTATCCACATGAAAATTTTATACTCTTGTTCGTTCTGAGCCTCTTCCATTATAAAACTCACTTCATAATCTTTTCCATCACCCTTGTTTTCTTCAACTTTAACAGCTTCTGCATCTTTTTCAAATAGCAGTTTAGCATGCATTGCGTTGTCTTCGGTTGCACCAAAATTTGTCAGTTCTTCAATTAACTTTGCCTTGTTCAAAGAATCAAATGCAATGGTACTTGTTAATTCAGTATCATTTTCGTAATTCTTCAGAATAATTTCATCTCCTGAAAGATATATCTTCGATTTGAATTCAATATTCATATCTTGATTTGCTGGGTAGTCTATTATTTCTAATTCTTCTCCGTTAAGTACATACTTAACAGTGTCAATTTGCGTTAGTGAATTCATCATTTCTGTAGACGCCATCATTTCCCCTTTATACTTTTCAAGTTGAGATGCTTCACCAATAGACCCTGCTAATTTATTTCCAAAACCTGTTGCAGCAAAATATAAACCCATCATAATGGAGGCGTATTTCAATGGCGCTAATTTGGTTATGAAGGAAAGAGAAACTGGAGAGGCACACAATTCACCTATTGTATGGAACAAATACGCAAGAATAATCCAAATCATTGCTGCTTTTCCAAACGTTTCGGCAGAAGCCTCTTTTGAAGCAAACATCATAAAAACAAAACCAATGCCCATTATTATAGTTCCTAATGCCATTTTGAATAATGAAGAAGATTCTTTACCTCTAGTTTTCCACAACGCCCAAAAACCGGCAACTAACATACCAAATATAATTATAAAGCCAGCATTTAGACTTTGAAATACTGCAGCGGGAATTTCCATATTTCCAATAAATCGGTCAACTTTCACATCAGTATATAGATTCATTAACCCTCCTGCTTGCTCAAACGCTGACCAAAAAACAATAATGATTAAAAAAGATAAAACTAGTACTATTACTCGATCCTTTTCTATTTTACTCAGCGGTTTTTTTGCTGCTTCAATTACTTTTGGATCTTCTGATTTACCAATAAAGTTTCCTACATGTTTTAAATGTTTTTGACCCAGCATGTATACGATCTGTCCAAGCACCATTCCAATTCCAGCCAATCCAAATCCTGCGTGCCAACCGTAGTAATAAGCCACTAATCCAACAGTGATAGAAGCTAAAAATGCACCAATATTTATACCTATATAGAAAATTGTAAAACCCTTATCTCTTCTTATATCGCCCTTTGGGTATAGTCCTCCAACCATTGTAGAAATGTTTGGTTTTAAGCATCCAACACCTAAAATTATTAGAACTAATCCAGTGAAAAATGCAGTCTCTGATGGGATAGCTAGGGTTCCGTGTCCGACACACAATAAAAGCCCACCAATCATGACAGTCTTTTTTTGTCCAAGCCATTTATCTGCAATAATTCCTCCAGGGATCGACATAACGTAAACCAACATAGTATACCAACCATAAATCCATAACGCATCACCGCCATTCCAACCTAAACCAGGGCCTTCATTTATCATTGAAGTAGCAGAGCGAGCAATATAAATTGTCAAAAGGCCTCGCATGCCATAGTATGAAAATCGTTCCCACATTTCTGTGAAAAATAGAATAAAGAGACCTTTTGGGTGGCCGAACAGTGTTTTTTGAGTAGCAATTGCGCTGGATTCGCTCATAATTTTTACGTATTTCGTTTGTGAAAGTAAGAAAAAAAATATTAATACTTTCTATTTAATAGGCTTTATTCTTTAAGTGGTGTTTTTTGATGTTGATTGCAATTTTTTCCATGATTATAGGGTTCCTATTAATTAAATAATTAAAATTGTAATTCAATCAAAAAATATGCCAGCAAACCACTTATATTCAATCTTAATAGTTCTCTGCTATTTCAACTTTTCTTGTGAATCTTTTACTAATGAAGATGCTATGATTGAAGTTAGAAATGTTGAAGTGAAAAAGGGGGTAGATTACCATTCTTACTCAAATTTTAAGACAGTTAGAACGACTCATCTTCACCTTGACCTTGTAATTGATTTTTCAGAGAAACAATTGAAAGGAAGGGTTGATCATCAAATTAGTAACGTAGGAGGATCAGACTCAATTATTTTTGATACCAAGGATTTAGACATTGAAGGAGTTGAGGTAGACGGTAAAAGTGCAGATTTTGTGATGTCTCCATCTTCTGATTTATTAGGGACCGCTTTAAGAGTTCCAGTAAGTGCAGCGTCAAAAATAGTATCCATTTATTACTCGACAAGTTCAGATGCAGAAGCGTTGATGTGGTTGCAACCACAGCAAACTTTAGGAAAGAAATTTCCTTTTTTGTTTACGCAAGGTGAGGCGATATTAACTCGGTCATGGATACCTTGCCAAGACTCTCCTGGGAATAGAATTACCTATACTGCAGATATTAAATGTGACTCCAATTTAATGGTTGTTATGAGTGCAAGTAACCCAACTGAAAAACAAGTTGATGGGATGTATCATTTTGAAATGAATCAGCCAATTCCAACCTATTTAATAGCTATGGCTGCAGGAGATATAGTATTTCAAAGTATCGGTGAGAGAACTGGGGTTTATGCCGAACCTGAAGATATTGCAGAAAGTGCTTATGAATTTGCTGACGTTGAGAAAATGATCGAAGTTGCAGAAGAGCTATATGGTCAATATGAATGGGATAGGTATGATATATTAGTAATGCCACCATCTTTTCCTTTCGGCGGGATGGAGAATCCAAGACTAACATTTGCAACCCCTACAATTATTGCCGGGGATCGTTCACTTGTTTCTTTAATTGCTCATGAATTGGCTCACTCATGGTCTGGTAATTTAGTAACAAACGCTACATGGGATGATTTTTGGCTAAACGAAGGTTTTACGGTTTATTTTGAAAATCGAATAATGGAAGCGGTGTATGGTAAAGAAAGGTCAGATATTCTAATGGCAGTAAGATATTTGGAACTGTTGGATGTCAATGGAAATATCTTGGCAGGAGCTCATCCCGAGGATACGAAATTGAAATTAGACCTAAAAGGAAGAAATCCTGATGATGGTATGACCAGAATTGCTTATGTTAAAGGAGCATTATTCTTACAAACAATTGAAGATTTGGTTGGGAGAAATAAATTTGATGAATTTATAAAAGGATATTTTGCTGAGCATAAATTTCAGACTCTAACTACTGAGGCATTTATTTCTTATTTAAATTACTTTTTATTGGACCCCTTAAATTTAGAATTTAATGTAAACGACTGGGTATATGGCAAGGGAATACCTGACAATGCAAGAGAGATCAGTTCAGCACAATTCACTAAAATAGAAAATTTTGTAGCAACAATTGATGTTTCGGTATTGGCTAATGATTTGCGATTGGATTCTATGAATTGGACGACTCAGGAATGGGTACACTTTATTAACAAGCTACCAGAAAATGGGCAAGTACCATTAATGATTGGGATAGATCAATTGCATCAATTAAAGAACTGTGGCAATGCGGAGATTATGACCGCATGGTTTGTAAAAGCTATTAAAAATGGCTATAAAGGGGTAAGAGAGCCAATGGCGGACTTCCTTATCCAAATCGGGAGAAGAAAATTTTTAAGACCAATTTACACCGAATTGTCAAAAAATGTAGACGATAAAGATTTTGCGTTGACAGTTTATAAGGAAGCTAGACCAAATTACCATTCTATTTCTTACAATACAATTGATGAAATATTGGGTTATAAAGAATAGTTGACAATTATCTTAACAAGGTGACATGTCCTCTTAGAATTTCTTTTTTGTCACTTAATTTAGTTGAATACTCAATTGTCCACACATAAACCCCATTCATTGAGACTATATTTTTATAATATGAGCCATCCCAACCTTCTAATGGGTTATACGATTCAAATAGAATTTCTCCCCAACGGTTGTAGATTTTTAAATTATAATAATTGACTAAATCTAAATCACTGAACACTGGTATAAATATCCCATTATAATCATTCAAGTCTGGTGTAAATGAATTTGGGACATAAATTAAAGGCTCCTCTTCAATTTTAATAATTTTACAAATTGTATCAGGGCAATTGTTATCTATTGATGCAATTAGGCATATTTTATAAAATGCTTCATATTCTGGAAAACTAACATTAAAGCTATTACTATAAAATAATTGGTTAAAATTTAATCCTGTAATTTCCCACTCAAATGTGGTTGCATTTTCTGATTGATTGATGAAGTTAACAGTATTGTTTAGAGTGGTTATAGTTTGAGGAGAGTAACTAAAATCTGCTTCTAATAAGTTGTTTTCAAAAGACTCTAGGATCACGATTTCAGTTGATGGACAACCGTTATTGTCAATAATTGTAATTGGATATGAACCGGGAAATAGACTGTCAATAATTAAACTGGACGGGGCATTTCCAATAAATATTGCAAATGGGGTGATGGCACCTGGGGCTGGTTCAATGTTAATGCTTCCAGTTTGTTCATTATCACATTGAGACGAGATTTGGTAATTGATACTGTATTGGGGAAGTGGGTTTACGTTTACGGTAACACTGTCTAATGCTAAGCAACCATCTATAGTAGTGGCTGAGACGAAAAATGTATTTGTTGTTGTTGGTTGAAAAGATTGATTATTAATCACATTATCACTCCAACTAATTGTTGAATTGTTGGATGAATTTGCGTTGAGTGTAATTTGATTACCAAAGCAAATAATTGTATCATTACTTGTGCTGATTGTTGGTAAAGGATTTACTTCAATTGAAATAGAATCTATATACGCACAATTGGCAGATGAATCTACAAAAAAGAAGTTTTGTATTCCTATTAAATTATTTGGAGTAATAGTTGGATTGGTTGAGACTATATTTTGAAATAAATTGTCTGAATACCATGATGGATTTCCAATTATTGGTGTGATTGGCGTGATTGGAGAGAGATTTTCATTTTCACAATAAATGGTGTCATTAGGAAGGTTTGCTATTCCAAAACAACACCCAGTAGTTGAGTTATCAAAATTATTGGTATAATCACATTCTTCAATAAAAAATGGAAAATTGGCTATTGAATATGGGGGAGAAATTAAACCTGGGTCATTTAAGACAATAAATACAGTGTCATTTTGGGTGTCAAGCGTTAAGTTTATTGTTATACAGCTGTTGCCGACAACATTTAGAAAAATAGTTTCAGCAGTTAACAAATTTGAATTATTGACGAATGGATCCTGATCATAAAATGAAATAGGAATCGAATCTAAGAAATCATTGGTTGTATTGTTGCAGATTTCTAGTTCATATTCTACAGAATCCGTTAAGCAATTAATTGCGCTGATAGTTAGACTTAAATCAAGGGTTGAATCTATTATTTCAATAATATCGCTCTGAAAAATGCAACCGTTGAGGAATTCAATGTCAGCATAGAATTTTCCAGGTTGTGTTGTAGAAAGAATTGTGTCATTCATGTTTGGGATTAGAACACTATCCTGATACCAAGAAATACTATTGTAATTAACCTGTGACATATTTGCTTCAAATTCAATTTGAGCAGTATCATTAACGCAGGATAGATTTGCATTTGCGGTGATGTTAAATGAAATTGGTGTTATAAATGCTGGGAAATTTATGAGCTGCCAATCACTAAAAGAGTTTATTGGTGCTAGAACTGAAGATGCAGTATTTGGATTAGTTATTTGCCATAATTTCGAATCATAATTAGTCCAATTTGAAGTTCCATATGTTGCTGCATATATATTTCCATCAGGTCCAGTATTGAGACCGCCAGATCGATTATTTGGATTTGAATTATCTGCCAAAATAAGTGAACTAGTTTGGCTTGAAAGATTGTAAGCAAATATTTCGCCAGTAATATAATGAGAGTAGTAGAGTAAGGAGTTGTCTGGACTATATTCTACGTCATATGCACCCAAATTACCAAGACCAATTTGGAGCGTAGTTCCTCCACTAAAAGTACCTAATGTTGCATCAAAATTAATAGTAAATACACTCAGATTGCTGTTAGCGTCAGAAATAGCAATTTCTTGCCTTAACTCACTATAAACAAAATTAGTATGAACAGTGGTGCTTAGAATTGAATTTGCAATGTTGTTATTTCCATCAGTATTTGCATCAAATATTTGATTTATAGAAATATTGTTTGGGCTTATGTCATAAACTATAAAAGCATCAGTTGATTGATTGCCGTTGTCTTTTAAAAGCCTAGTAATTAGCCAAAAATCTCCAGGATTATTTTTTTTGGGAACTAAGAGCATCCCTTCACCGTGTCCAAGATTTGTAGCGTTTCCAACATTAATACTTGTTGGAAGTGGCATCAAAACAGGTGCAGACATAATTCCAGAAATATTGGACCGTCTCCAAGTAATCGTACCAAAGCCTCCTGTTCCTGTAGGGTTTGAGAAGATGTAAAAACTATCAACGGGACACAATTGGATTGGACAAATTGCTACTGGAACAGTCGTGAACGGTGTAGCCCCTAAATTGATTGAGGGTAATTGGCCAGAAGAATATAAAACGTTATCGCCATCAGAAAAAATACTCCAATTCCCATTTGCAAAATCATTTATTACTGCCGTTCCCTCTGGACCAAAGGCGTTCACACTTGTATAAGGGGTAACAGATAATAAATTACCAGTTGGACATTGAAACTCCATATGAAGACTTTGATCGGTTGGAACGCCAGTTGAAGTAAGGTTTCTTCCAAAAAACCAATGTGTTTTTAAATTACAGTAATTTTGTCCCAGAGAATTGAATGCATTAATAAATAATGTAAATAAAATAATTATGTAAGCCAAAAATTTCATGCTTCTGAGTTAAGGTGACTTTTCTAATTTCAAGGCTATAAAATATTTACTTTTTTTAAAAAAGTAATCATATAATTTGCAATGAATATAACATTTTATTCTGGTTTTCAGTTAATATTAGGGTATATACGGTTGACAATTGATTCTTTGTTTTGATTATTCAATTCTTTCAGATGCTGTCTGTTGGACTTTATCAAGTGAATACCAATTAATCGTTTTTATTAATCCATCCTCAACTCCTGTTTTGGGAATATAATTCAATAAATTTTTAGCTTTTGAGATATCTGCTTGACTGTTTTGGATATCACCCGCTCTTGAGTCTCGGTGTATAGGTTCTAATCCTGTTTTAATCTCCGATTCTAATTTATCATATAAATCATTTAATGATAACTGGTCACCCATAGCAATATTAAAGATATCGTGCTTAGTCTTTAATTCCGCGAAAGCAGCCAGGATGTTTGCATTTACTACATTGTCGACATAAGTAAAGTCTCTTGATATTTCGCCGTCACCATTAATATAACAAACATCCTTTTGAAGTAAATTTGAAATGAAAATTGGGATAACTGCGGCATAAGCTCCTTTTATATTTTGCCTTGGTCCAAAGACGTTAAAGTACCTTAAACCAACAATGTCTAAGTTGTATACATCTGCAAAAGTATGTGCATAAAGTTCATTGGCTTTTTTTGTGACCGCATAAGGTGATAAGGGGTTCCCTGTCTTTGTTTCAATTTTAGGTAAAGTATTATCGTCTCCATAAATAGAAGATGAAGAAGAATAAACAACTTTTTTAACATGATTCTCTTTAGCTGCCCAAAGTATATTTAAAAAACCAGTAATATTAACCTGGTTGGTTGCTCGTGGATTATCGATACTTCTTGGTACACTTCCTAATGCAGCCATTTGAAAAACAATATCTACAGATTTTAAACTTTCGTTACAAATTAACTCGTCGGTAATGCTGCCTTGAATAAATTCAAAATTACCCAAACCAACGTAAGGTTTAATGTTTTTGTAAAAACCTGTAGATAGATCATCTAAAACAATAATTTTCCTAGCGTTAAGGTTAATCAGTTTTTCCACCAAATTTGACCCAATAAACCCTGCGCCTCCAGTGATTAAAAAGGTTGAGGTTTTAATTTTATTGAGTATGTTATCCTTAAACATAATATTGGTTTTTATAAACTTGTAGTCTCGCTTTTTCGCAACAGTAAACCGTATTTAAGCGCAAATATAGTTCATTAAATTAATAATTACTTTAAGAACTTTCTAAAAAAAAGCTATACCTAATATAATGTTGTGATGTGTCATTTTGTTTGCTTTAGTACAGTGTTAAAGAATTCTAATTAAATTATCAAAACCAAAATTATCATAAGGAAATTTATATATTTACTGGCAAATTAACAGTCTAATCATATTATGTTTATTAAGGATAAATTACTTCGAAAAGAAAATTTGTGGCATGTTGGTGCCATAGCTATTTTTTTACTGATTTCATGTCTCTATTTTTCACCAGTATTTAGTGGTCACACAATTAAGCAAACTGATGTTCAGAATTGGGCCGGTGCTGCGCAGGAGGTTATTGATTTCAGAGAAACAAATGGTGAAGAACCGCACTGGACGAATAGTATGTTTTCAGGTATGCCCTCTGTTCAGATTTCTGGAAGCTATCCTGGTTTAAAAGTGATTGATGTGTTAATTTCTATCGTGACTTTAGGTTTGCCAAGACCAGTTAATTTTTTGTTTTTATATTTTGTAGGATTCTATCTTTTAGCCATGTCCTTAAGGGTGAGGCCAGTAGTTGGGATTTTAGGATCAATTGCATTTAGTTTATCTTCTTATTTTATAATCATTTTAGAGGCAGGGCATAATACTAAGGCTTTTGCAATTGGCTTTTCAACGTTTGTGTTGGCAGGGTTTATCTGGACTTTTAGGTCAAAAAAAGTGTTGCTGCCAATTGTTTTGTCTGGTTTATTCATGGTATTTGAGATTCGAGCAAATCATCCTCAAATCACCTATTACCTTGGTATTCTGCTAGTAGGAATTGGAATAGTTGAGTTCGGTAAAGCTTTGAAGGCTAGTCAAGTCATGAATTTTGTCAAAAGAACAGCCGGCTTACTGTTAATTTATGTTTTAGCAGTGTTGATCAATTATGGTAACATTAAAGGTACACTAGATTATACAAAGCATACAACAAGAGGGGGTAGTGAATTAACTATTAACCCTGATGGATCTGCCAAAGTAAGTGCTGGTGCCGACCATGGTCTAGATATCGATTATATCACAAATTGGAGCTATGGTATTGGGGAAACTTTTTCATTAATTGTCCCAAACTTTAAAGGCGGAGAAACTCAAGGTATTGGAGGGAATCTTGACAATAAAGATGTTTTAAAAGGAGTTGATAGAAAATACAGAAGCCAGATTGTGCAAATGAATCAGTATTGGGGCGATCAGCCTTTTGTTTCGGGTCCAGTTTATCTTGGTGTAATTGTAGTCTTTTTAGCCTTATTAGCTATATTTTATCTTGATGATAAATTAAAGTGGGCGCTGCTTGGTGTAACTGTCCTTGTGATTTTATTGAGCTGGGGCAAGAATTTTATGGGGTTGACAGAATTCTTTGTTGAATATGTTCCCGGCTATGCTAAATTTAGAGCAGTTACCATAATTTTAAGTATTGTCTCAATAACCATTGCCATGTTGGGGGTTCTCTTCCTCAGTAAGCTAATGAAAGCTAGAGGTGAAATTGAAAAAAATATAAAACCGTTTCTTATTGTTAGTGGTTCATTTTTATTGCTTCTACTTGTGTTTTATGCCGCGCCAAATGCATTTAATTCATTTTTGTCACAAGGAGAAGTGGCACAGTTGAATGGCATTGAGGATCCGAAGCAATATGATAATGCAAGTTTGATTTTTGGTGAATTAGAACAGGTTAGAATTGCTATTTTTAGAAAGGATGTATTGCGCTCAAGTTTATTTCTTGTTGTTGGAATTGGAGCTGTCTTTTTTGGAATTAAAAATGAAACATTTGTTAAAAAAGGCCTGATTCCAGTATTAGCAATTTTTATTTTAGCGGATTTACTTTCGGTGAATTTGAGGTATCTAGGTAAGGATACTAAAGGAGCAGATGCGCAATGGGTTGAAGTATGGAAACAAAAATACCCATTTTCGGCTGGTGCAGGAGATAAGTTAATTTTTGAACAGGAAATTCAATCCGAGTCAGTTGCGAGTCTTATCAATGAAGAAATAGCTAAAACTAGAAAACAACTTAAAGCGGAAAGAATTAAAGGCGCACAAGCTTCACGTATCATTGACCACAATAAGTACAGAGCATTGTCAAGAGCTACCCATTTTAGAGTTTTTGAGCAAGGTAATCCATTCAACAGCTCTAGAGCGTCATACTTCCATAAATCTGTTGGTGGATATCATGGTGCAAAGCTGGGGAAATATCAAGAATTAATTGAATTCCAAATATCAAAGAATAATCAGGCGGTATTAAATATGCTTAATACTAAATATCTATTGGGACCGGGTGGGTCAAACGCATCTCCTAATCCTGGTGCTTTAGGTAATGCTTGGTTTGTGAAAAGTATAGAAACAGTTGAAACCGCAGATGATTTGATTCAAAGTCTTAACGTTGAGACAGATTATAAAATGTCATCATTTAATGGTTTTAGAATAAATTCAGGAAATAATATTGACTCCATTCTAAAAGTCAAAGGAAATGAAGCCCTGTCTATCATAACACCTAGTCAAGAAAGTTTGCCTTTAAAGGATGTGCCTTTTCAAGCTACTTTACAACAAACGATAGCACTTTATAGTTCTGAAGAAAAAGGAATGGAATGGGGTTATTATAACAACCGAGTCACACCGAACCTAGTATTAATAATATCAGCTGAACAACAAGGGTTTGATCCTGAGAACAAAGCTGTATTGTTAAAAGAGGATGCTAAACAAATTGAGCGCATTGAGTTCTCTGGTAATGGGAGTATAGAATTAGATTCTTATGCACCGAATAAATTAACTTATAGTTCAAATTCTTCTGAAGATCAATTTGCCGTTTTTTCTGAAATTTATATTAACGAAGGTTGGCATGCTACTATAGATAATGAAGAGGCAGATATTATTCCTGTCAATTATGTTTTGCGGGCATTAAAAGTTCCTGCCGGTGAACATACTATTAAGTTTTGGTATGAAGTTGATTCCTATAAAAGAGCCAACGTTATATCATTGTCTTTGAGTATTCTGTTATTACTGCTTATTGGAGGCGCAATTTATTGGGAGTATTTTAGGTCAGATCAATCAGCTGGCCCTATGCAATGATAACTGCAACAATTAGTACATATAACCGCGAAAATTATCTTCCTCAGGTTTTAGAGAGTTTAAGAAAACAAACGCTTGACAGAAATCTGTTTGAAATTGTTCTTGTGAACAATAATTCACCAGGTGAAACTGAGCAAATTTCTAAAACTTTTGCAAATAATAACCCTGATGTTAAATTTACATATGTTTTGGAAACCCAGCAGGGTTTATCTTATGGTCGAAACAGAGGGATTGCTGAGGCAAAAGGTGAGTTCATTACATTTATTGATGATGACGCATTTCTTACTGAAGATTACCTTGAAAAAATATACAATTGCTTTCGTTCAAACGAGGAAATAGCTGCAATTGGCAGCAAAATATTGCTACACTATGAAGCGATTGTTCCAAATTGGGAAAACAAATATTTAAATTCTTTGCTAGGGTATTTTAATTTGGGTGATGAGCGAAAGAAGTTCCCAAAAAGTGATTATCCAAGAGGATCAAATATGTCGTTTCGAACTTCTGTTTTTGATAGGGTGGGTGGTTTTAATGTTGATCTCGGAAGGAAAGGAGGGAATTTAGCTGGAAGTGAAGAAAAGGATTTATTTCAACGAATCTATGAGCATTCTGATTTAGAGGTGCTTTATATACCAGATGCTGTTGTCATGCATTGTGTGCCACTTGAAAGAACAACAAAAGATTTTATAAAAAAACAAGCTTTGGGTACCGGTATAAGTGAGGGAGTAAGAGTTCGTCAAGAAGGAAGTATTGTAGCTTTTAAACGTTACTGGTCAGAATTGATAAAATGGGGGGGGAGTATATATTTGTTTTTTTATTTTTTAATAAAAAAACAGTCAGCTAAGGGTAAAATGATTCTTATATTTAGATTTTTTGTTAGCAAAGGCCTGTTTTTAAACAATGAATGATTATGTCTTATTTGAATTTAATTGATAGAAGTGAAAAGCTTTTTACCAAAGACATTAAACAGAATGAAAATATATTATCTGAAGAGGTTTCTTGTTCAAGTTTTCTTGTTTTAGGAGGAGCTGGGACAATTGGACAAGCTGTTACTAAAGAGTTATTTAAAAGAAATCCGAAAAAGCTTCATGTTGTTGATGTTAGTGAAAATAATCTTGTTGAATTAGTTCGTGATATTCGAAGTTCAGTTGGATATATAGATGGAGATTTCAAAACTTTTGTTTTAGATATTGCTTCAATTGAGTATGATGCTTTTATTGAGAGTGATGGACAGTTTGATTATGTTTTGAATTTGTCTGCATTAAAGCATGTTAGAAGTGAGAAAGATCCATTTACTTTAATGAGAATGATTGAAGTAAATATTCTTAATACAATAAAAACTATTGATCAATCAATAAAGAATGGCACAAAAAAGTACTTTTGTGTATCAACCGATAAGGCTGCTAATCCTGTTAATATGATGGGCGGCTCAAAGAGAATTATGGAGATGTTCTTAATGAGAAAGAGTTCAGAGATAATTATTTCAACAGCCAGGTTTGCAAATGTTGCGTTTTCTGATGGATCATTATTGCATGGGTTTGACCAAAGAATAAGTAAACAACAACCTATTGCTGCACCATCTGATGTGAAAAGATACTTTGTTGTTCCTGAAGAATCAGGAGAGCTCTGTTTAATGTCAACAATATTTGGTGAAAATCGAGATATTTATTTCCCAAAATTAGAACAAGACTTGCATTTAATCACTTTTTCTGAAATAGCGAGAAGGTACTTGAAATCACGCGGATATGAACCTGTTATTTGTTCCAGTGAACAAGAGGCCAGAGATAGCGTTTCTGAACTTTCTAAAAATGGAAAATGGCCATGCTTATTTGCTGAAAGCAATACTACAGGAGAAAAAAGTTACGAAGAGTTTTATACGGAAAATGAAATATTAGATCTTAATAAATATGAAGCACTTGGTATTGTGAAAAACGAACAAGTTTTTGACGATTCGAAATTAAGTCATTTTCTTTCAGCAGTCAGTAATTATAGAAAGACCAAACGCTGGACAAAGGAAGATTTAATTGAATTGTTCCACTATATGATTCCAAATTTTGGACATATTGAGACTAATAAATATTTAGATAGTAAAATGTAAATGATGTGTTCTAAGTTAATTGACTTTATAAGAGGTATTTATCATGAGCCAGAAAATTTTATTCCTTTGCATGAGCCAAAGTTTATTGGAAATGAACGGAAATATGTTTTAGATGCAATTGACTCTACATTTGTATCCTCTGTTGGCGCTTATGTTGATCGCTTTGAAGCCATGATGCGTGAAATAACAGGAGCTAAATATGCTGTTGCAACTGTGAACGGAACTAACTCACTTCATTTATCACTCTTATTAGCTGGTGTCGAGAAAGGAGATGAAGTCTTGACTCAGCCTCTAACATTCATTGCAACAACAAATGCAATTAGTTATGCAAATGCAATACCCCATTTTGTTGATGTAGACAAAGAAACACTTGGTTTGTCTCCAAGCATATTAAATAGATACCTTTCAGATATTACAGAAGTCAAATCAGGTGTGTGTTATAATAAAAATACAGGAAACAGAATCTCAGCTTGTGTGCCTATGCATACGTTTGGTTTACCAATGTATATTGATGAATTGATCATTGTTTGCAATAAATATTGTATTCCTGTTGTAGAAGATGCTGCCGAATCACTAGGAAGTTACTATAATGGAAAACATACAGGTACTTATGGTTTACTCGGTGTGTTTAGTTTTAACGGAAATAAGACCGTAACCGCAGGCGGAGGTGGAGCTATTATTACTAATAGTGAAGAACTCGCGAAAAAAGCTAAACATTTAACGACCCAAGCAAAAATTCCGCATAAATGGGAATATAAACACGACAAAATCGGATATAACTATAGGATGCCTAATCTCAATGCTGCATTGGCGTGCGCACAATTGGAGCAATTAGATAATTTTATTGACAATAAAAGAGATTTATCAGATTTATATTTCAATTTTTTTAAAGAAGTTGATGAGGTTTCGTTAATTAGAGAGATTATTGGGGCAAAATCAAACTATTGGTTAAATGCTATCGTTTTAAAGGACAGAGAAACGCGTGATAAATTCCTTGAGGTGACAAATGATAGTGGGGTAATGACAAGACCAATTTGGTCATTAATGAATCAATTAGAAATGTTTAAAAATTGCCCAAAAGGTGATTTGTCAAATGCAGAGTGGTTGGAGGATAGAGTGGTTAATATAACAAGTAGTGTAAGGGTATGAAGGATATTGTAATTATTGGAGCTGGAGGTTTTGCAAAAGAGGTTGCTTTTTTGATTGATGAAATTAATAATGATGAACTTGAATGGAATCTTTTGGGATTTATTGATGAAGAAAAACAAATTAAGTCAAAATATTCAATCATTAATTCTGATAATTGGTTGATTAACCATAAGTCAGAACTTTCTGTAGCGTTTGGAATAGGAAATCCGGAATTGTTGAGTTCAATTTATGAAAAAATTAAGAAAAACAAAAAACTCAGGTTTCCGAATTTAATTCATCCGAATTGTGTTGGAGACTGGGAAAGAATAAAATTGGGAAAAGGGAACATTATTTGCGCTTCAAATACGTTTACAACAGATATTCAAATAAAAGATTTTAATATTATTAATTTAGATTGCACTATTGGTCATGATGTAAAAATTGGAAATTTTAATGTAATTAACCCTTCTGTAAATATGTCCGGAGGAGTCACAATACAAAATAAGGTGCTTTTAGGAACTTCTTCCACAATTTTGCAGTATAAAAATATTTGCGATAGTACAATTATTGGTGCTGGTGCTGTGGTGACTAAGGATATAATTGAGAGTGGTATTTATATTGGGAGTCCAGCAAAAAAAATGATAAAAGAATGATTGACAAAACTATAATTATAGCTGAAGCTGGTGTTAACCACAATGGAAGTATTAGATTAGCAAAGAAACTCATTGATGTTGCAGCCAAGTCGAAAGTAGATTATGTTAAATTTCAAACATTTATCGCTAAAAAAAATATCTCCACTTATGCTCAAATGGCAAGATATCAAATTGAGAATACTGGAGATAGTTATGAATCTCAACTTGATATGGTTAAAAAGTTAGAGATATCATTTGAAGATCATCACATACTTATCGATTATTGCAATAAAAAGGGAATTAAATTCCTATCTACTGCTTTTGATTTTGAGAGTATAGATTTTCTTAAAGATAAGGTTGATCTTTATAAAATTCCATCTGGAGAAATAACTAATTTGCCTTATCTTGAACGTGTAGCCAAGTTAAATTTACCAATTGTAATGAGTACTGGAATGGCAACAATGGAGGAAGTTGAAGAGGCATTTAATGTTCTTGTTAGAGGAGGGGTTGAAAGAAATGAGATTACAATTCTGCATTGTAATACAGAATACCCTACCCCAATGGAGGATGTTAATTTAGCTGCTATGGTTACCATGGGGAAATCATTGGGTGTTAATTTTGGATACTCCGATCATACGTTAGGGGTAGAGATTCCCATTGCTGCAGTTGCACTTGGAGCCAAGGTGATAGAGAAACATTTTACCCTTGATAGAACAATGGAAGGTCCAGATCATAAAGCGTCCTTGAACCCAAATGAATTAGTTGCAATGGTAAAGGGAATAAGAAATATTGAAATCGCAATTGGTAATGGAATAAAAAAACCAAGTAAAAGTGAATATAAAAATATAAGTATTGCAAGGAAAAGTATTGTTGCCATAAAGGCGATTAAAAAAGGTGAAGTTTTTAGCATTAATAATATTGGCACTAAACGACCTGGTACAGGAATTTCACCAATGAAATGGTATGATATTATTGGAACAAGAGCTAATAAGAACTACTACCTAGATGAATTAATATGAAAGTTGGAATTCTAACAAGTTCACGTGCCGATTTTGGAATTTATCTTCCATTGTTAAACGTATTAAGAAATGATAATTTTTTTGAGTTGGAAATAATTGCTTTTGGTACTCATTTGTCAAAAAAACATGGATATACAATTCAAGAAATAGAAAGTTCTGGATTTGAGGCAAAACACCAGATAAAATCTCCGTACAATTCTAATACACCAGAAGAATTAGCTGAGTCAATTGCAAAAACGACCGCTTTATTTGCTAAGTTTTGGAATAAAAATAATTTTGACTTAGTTGTTACACTAGGAGATAGGTATGAAATGTACGCTGCTGTGTCAGCTGCAAGCCCTTTTAATATTAAATTTGCTCATATACATGCGGGAGAAACTACCCTTGGAGCGATTGATAACGCTTATCGACATTCAATCTCATTATTTTCAAAGTATCTTTTTGTAAGCACTGAAGTCTATAAAAAACGGGCAGAACGATTAGTTGAAAAAGATATCCCTGTTTACAATGTAGGTGCTCTAAGTATAGATAATTTAACTCATATTAAGTATTTGACTAAAAGTGAGTTCAAAAAGAAATTTGATATTGATTTAAGCCTCCCTACGATACTTTCTACATTTCACCCTGAAACTGTGTCTTATGAAAAGAATGAAACTTATATAGATGAGTTATTAAACGCCTTTTCAAGACTTAAATTAAAATATCAAATTATCGTTACTATGCCTAATACTGATACTATGGGACAAATGATAAGAGATAAAATAAATATTTTTAAGGTCAAAAACCCGAAAATAATTGTCGTTGAGTCGCTTGGTATGATTGGTTATTTGTCTTGTATGAAGCATGTTGACCTTCTAATTGGTAATACATCAAGTGGATTTGTTGAGGCCTCTTATTTCCCTAAATACGTGATTAATTTAGGAAATAGACAAAAAGGAAGGCTGGAAACAAAGAATATATTTACCATACCAATTGTCAAGGATGACATTTTAAAAGCTGTAAATAAAATTAAAACACTTCCTCCTTTATCTAATCTTAATATTTACGGAAAAGGTAATTCCGCACAACAAATAATATCTATATTTAAGGACATATGATAAAGGCAGATATCATTATTGAAGAAAGTAATTTTCTCACTGAGGCATTAAAAAAACTGGACAAAAATCCTACAATGCAGACTTTGTTGGTTGAACAAAATCGTAAAATAATAGGAACAATTACTGATGGCGATATTAGGAGAGGATTGCTCAATGGCTTAACAAAGGAAAGTAGAGTTTCAGAGTTTATGTTTAGCGAATTTACCTATTTGATTAATGGTAAATATGAGCAAGATAAAATTAATCTCATAAAACAAAAAAAATTAAAAATTGTTCCAGAACTAAATGAGGATGGAACATTGTGTAGAATTATTAATTTTAATGAAGTAAAAACCATTCTTCCAATAGATGCCGTAATAATGGCTGGAGGAATTGGGTCTCGTCTAATGCCATTGACAGAACATACTCCAAAGCCTATGCTTAAAATTGGGGAGAAACCAATAATGGAATACAATATAGATTTGTTAAAGTCTTATGGAATCACAAATCTAACTTTGTCAGTAAAATACTTGGCTGAAAAAATTAGTTCTTACTATGGGGATGGAAAAACGAAAGGAATTAAAATATCATATGTTCATGAAAAAGAGCCGTTAGGAACAATTGGGGCAATTAAACAAATACAAGATTTTCAAAATGATTATGTTCTTGTAATGAATTCAGATTTATTAACAAATATCAATCTCGAATCTATGTTTAGTGATTTGATAAGTAACGATTCGGATATGATTGTTGCCACAACAGACTATAAGGTCCAAATACCATATGGTGTTGTTGAGTCTGACGGAAATAAAATCATTGCCCTAAAGGAGAAACCAACATATACATATTATTCTAATGCAGGGATTTATATCTTTAAAAGAAAATATGTTGATTTGATTCCTTCAGACACATTTTTTAATGCAACCGATTTATTAGAAAAGTTAATTGATAAAAATAAAAAGGTACTGCATTACCAAATTAATAATTATTGGTTAGATATTGGAAAACATGCTGATTTTGAGCGTGCAAATAATGATGTAGCAAATCTTACTTTTTAATGAAAATACTTGCAATTATTCCAGCGCGAGGGGGAAGTAAAGGTCTTCCAAAGAAAAACATCAAAATACTTGGTGATAAACCTTTAATTGCATGGAGTATTGAGTCTGCTAAAAGATCTAAACAGATTACCTATACCATAGTTTCTACTGATAGTCCCGAGATAAAAGAAGTTGCAATGTCTTATGGTGCAAATGCTCCATTTCTGCGCCCAGAGAATCTTTCATCTGATTTTGCTGAAAGTAAGGATGTTTTGATTCACGCCATTGACTTTTATATCAAACAAAAAACTTTTTTTGATTTCATAGTACTTCTCCAGCCCACGTCTCCATTTAGAAAAGATAATGATATTGATAAGGCAATTGATAAAGCAATTGATACAAATGCAGATATGGTTGTTTCCGTTAAAGAAACTTCTTCAAACCCATATTATGTTTTGTTTGAAGAGGGTAAAAATGGCTATTTAGAAAAGAGTAAAACTTCAAATTATACAAGGCGACAGGATTGCCCACCAGTCTTTGAGTATAATGGTTCTATTTATGTGATTAAGACTAGTTCGCTATTAAAAAAAGATTCATTGGTTTTTAACAAAACAGTAAAATATATTATGGATGATCTGCATTCTGTAGATATCGACAATGAAATTGATTTCGCGTTTGCAGAATTGTTGATTGAGAAAGGATGGATTTAATATCATCTTTAACGAAAATTGATTCTGGAAACAAGAATATAATTGTATTTTTGAGTGCAATTTAAATAAGTATACTTTTTTCAAAAATACCATTACTAAATTTATGTTTCTACAAAAAATATTCAATCTTTTTGAAAAAAGATTGATAAATTATAAATTCGGTGATAAACTTAATCCATTTGAGGAATTTGAAAAGATTAAATCAAAGGATCCACTTCCTCCAATTACGAAAGGGACGATATTGGTGGGACCAATAAGGGTGTCTGCTGTTGCTCATCTCCTGGAGGGGATAATAGGATACATATATCGACTAAGAGGTTATAAAGTTTATGCACTAATGTGTGGTCAAAAACTTAATGTTTGTGAATCGAAAGATTTATCTCTTAAATCATTTGCTAAATGCACAATTTGCCTCTCAGAACAAAAGAAATTTTGTTCTACTTTTGAAATTGAACCGCTATATATAGGTGATTTATTGTCTAGCGAAAATGAGCAAGAGATACAACATTCTTTAGACTCGTTGACAATGGATTCTATGCTTTTAAATGAAAAAATTGACCTGTCAAAGGAGATAAAATCCGGATTAATGCGCGTATTAAAGGTTAGCAATGTTAACAATAAAAGATATCTGCCATTACTTAAAAAATATGGGAAAACAGCAATGGAGACTTATATTGCAACTGAAAATGCGATAAAAAAAGTGAATCCAACAAATGTACTCATGTCGCATGGGGTATATAGTACTTGGGGTGGTATGATAAGGGCTTGTGAAAATAATAAGATTGATACAGTTGTGTGGGGAAGAGGTTACGTCAATAAAGGGTTCGTGATGGCAACTCATGGCAAATCATATTTGTTTGAAAATATCGTTGAACCAACTTCTAATTATAATGGCATAGAATTGACCGATTTACAGAAAGACAGAGTACTAAGTTATTTTAAAGGAAAAAGAAATCCAAACGAAAAAGTTGACTATGTAAATTACTATAAAGACAATAAAAATGTTGAGAAAGAAATTGATATCTATAATAAATTAAATATTGATAAGAATAAAACTCTATTTGGGATGTTTCCTAATATTCCATGGGATGGTCAATTATTTAGCTCAAGTGAAAACTTCCCAAGTATAAGTACATTTACAAAATCAACGTTGGAATGGTTTGAAAGGAACGAAGAAGCTCATTTAATAATTAGAGCACATCCAGCTGAAAGACATAATCATACAAAAAATCAATTGGAAACATTTAAAGATATTTTATTTGACTTATATCCTAAATTGCCTGATAACGTAACCTTTTTAGATGCCGATAGCGATATTTCAAGCTATCAAATAGAAAATCATATTGAGGTTGCTCTTCTATTTGCAGGAACCATTGGTTTGGAGTTTTCTATAAATAAAACACCAGTTATTCAAACAGGAAAAAATTCCTCTTCAAATAAAGGTTTTTTGTTTGAGCCAAATTCTAATAGTGAATACCATAAGATGCTGAATGCTTTTAAATCAAAACAATTGCATTTTTCTGATGAGATGTATGAAAATGCTATAAAATATGCGCATTACTGGGTGTATGAGAGGCATATACCAGAAGAAGTAATTAATTTTGAGGGCGAGCTAAATTTTAAAGGTTTTAATATTAAATCCTCTAGAGAGTTGGAGACTGTTAAATCTGTGAATTGGTTCATTGATAAAATTGAAAGTAAAGAAGACTTTATATATAGGATCTAATTTGGGGTCAGATGGGTAAGTGAATTGATTAAATTCAAAACCTTATATACAAGAATCATTATCTTAAATTAAGGAGCAATTTTGATGTGACAGTTTTGTGTTTTAAAAAAATATAGTTTTGCTATTGATATTATTTTCATTAATATTGCGCTCTTTAATTAGTATCAACTGTTTGGTTCATGATACAGTTTAACAAAATATCATTATGATTTCAGCAAAAGATAATTCTTATTGGAACAATTTTTACTCAACAAATAAGTTAATAAATAAGCCCAGTTCTTTTGCTATTGAAATTGTAAAATTTCTTGATAAAAACAGCTCTCTACTTGAGTTAGGTTGTGGAAACGGAAGGGATAGCTTCTTTTTTGCAAAACATGATATTAATGTCATTGCTTTAGATTTGTCAAAAAAGGCTATTGAAAATAACAATACGTTAAATGATAATGAAAATCTTAATTTTTTGATTCGAGATTTCACTAATTTAGAGCCAAATGAATTTGATAAACTGGGTAACATTTACTCTAGGTTTACGCTTCACAGTATTGATAAACCAGATTATCTGAGAACAATTGATTGGGTTGGAGATAATTTGAAAGAAGGAGGTCTGTTTTTTATAGAAGCAAGAACTATTAATGATCCTTTATTTGGTATTGGTGAAAAGGTTGCTAATGATGGTTATATAAATACGCATTATAGAAGATTTTTTAGAATTAAGGAAGTTATGACCGATCTTGAAAGTAGAGGGTTAAAACTTGTTCATGTTAGTGAAAATTTTCTAGATTCATGGTATAAAGATGATCACGCCGTAGTAATGAGAATTATTTGTGAAAAAAGATAGGATATTAAATTTTTTTGTAGTTCTTTTTTCTTTTCTTGTACCCAAGAAAAGAAAACTTCTCATCATGGGAGGAGGAGATGCTAAATCCTTTCAGGGCAATCCTAAATATTTATTATTATTCTTAAGAAATAACCCAGATTATCAAGTGTATTGGTCAACCAAGTCTGGAAAAGTTAAAAAGGATTTAGAGGCAATTAAAATACCTTACCTTGACCCATATTCATGGTCGGGCTTTTTTAAAATCCTAAGTGCAAAGTATCATTTTATTGAAAAATCATCTTATGATACTTCATATTCAAAGAGGATTTCTGGAAGAATGAACTATGTTCAAACTTGGCATGCAATTCCCACTAAAAAGGTTGGTGTTCATGCTTCTGAGCATTTAAAAGGAAGTCTTAATTTTAAATATGAAGATAAATTCATTAATAGATTTTTAAAATCAATAAGATTTTATTCAAGACAACGTTATAAGTATATTTTATCAACTTCAGACTATACATCAGATATCTTTAGGTCTGCATTCGAGAATAATAATATTATACAAACTGGCTATCCAAGGAATGATATCTTTTTTAATACTGATTTAATTGTAAACTCCTCCTTTGAGGAACTTGGTTTGAAAGTTTATGATCGTGTGTTTTTATATGCACCAACATTCAGAGATAATATTGATTCGGTCTCGCCTTTTAGTGATAAAATCTTTCAATTAGATGAGTATCTAATTGAAACAAATTCAGTATTACTTGTTAAAAAACATCCGTGGGAAAAAAATCTTGAAGTTAGTGCTGATCTTAAAAATATTATTGATATTTCTGATAAACCACGGGATATTCAAGAGATACTCATTTTTACTGATCTACTAATTACTGATTATTCAAGCACTTTTTTTGATTATATGGTTACTAGAAAACCAGTGATATTTTATACATACGACTACGAGAGCTATTTATTAAATTGTAGGGGTATGTATTATGATTATATGAATGAGCTTCAAGGGCCGTTTGCTAAAACTGAGGATGAATTGATTAATTATGTAAAGAGTGTAGAAGAGTGGAGTAAGAATGAAAGTTATATCAAAAAGTATGATGATACATTACTAAAATTCAACACTTTTCAAGACGGTAATTCATCAAAAAGAGTAATAGATCATCTGTTTGATTCCTGATGCCAAAGTCCTGAGTCTGGTCTGTTTTATGATTGATGGTTTACTAAAAGAGGTTAAATAAGATAGCGTGTTGATAATAATCATTTAACTTTAGAAAAAAAGAAAACATTGGGCATAATACAAAAACAAGCACTACGATCTACAATTATCAACTTTGTCGGTATTGGGTTTGGTACAATTACCCGACTAATTATGCCATTGGTTCTGGAAACAGCCCAGATTGGTGTGCTTGCGCTTTTAGATTCTATTTCAGGAATGTTTAGAGTGATTTTCAATTTTGGATACAATTTAATTCTTAGAAAGTTATTCCCAAAGTATCGTAATGAATCAGAAGGTCATGCAGGATTCTTGGCTTTTGGTATCATGCTATCTTTTGTTGGTATTGTATTGGCTATTTCTAGCTTTTATTTAATTGAAGATGTTATTCTTAAAAACGAGGGTGAAAATGGGAAGTACTTACGACCATTTGCTTTTTTGATTCCGTATTTGATTTTTTTTAGAATTTTATTTACAAACATAGATGCCTACGTTAGAATGTTATTCCAAACAGTTCTAGGTACTTTTCTAGATGGTTTTTTAACTAAACTGGTATTGCTATTTTCAATTGCTCTTTTTGGCTTGGCATACATAGAATTTGATAGTTTTATCTACCTCTATTGCCTCACACTCTCACTTCCAGGACTAATCATATTGATTTACGCTCTAACAGTAACTAAAAGAGTAGTATTGCCAAAATCTCAGCTGTTAGGAGAGTCTAGTAAGATTAGATCTTATATTCTGTTTGGTATTTTAAGTGGGGCTTCGTCATCAATTGTACAATACGTCGATACTATTATGATTTATAAGTTGGATGGCGTTAATAGTGAGTCTCAGGTAGGAATTTATTCTATTATGTTTTTTGCCGCAATATTGATTAGTATTCCAGCAAAAGGTTTAAATAAAATATCAGCCGTAATTTTAGCTGAATCGTGGAAGGATAATGATTTGAAAAACATTCAGGATATTTATAAAAGGAGTTCAATAAACTTATTAATTATTGGGGGATATTTGTTTATCATTGGATGGGCATGTATCGACCCTGTATTAGAATTTTTTCCAGAATATAAGGTTGGGAAATATGTATTCTTTTTTTTAGGACTAGCTAAGTTAATTGAATTGGGAACTGGGGTGAATGCTGATATTATTGAATCTTCCGAAAAATATAGATACAATACTTATTTTAATGTTATTCTTGCGATTTTGGTTATTGGATTAAACTATCTTTTAATCAATTTGTATGGAATTATTGGTGCAGCAATTGCATCTTTTTTGGCTATGACGATAGTGAATGTTATGCGGGCGACATTGCTTAGGAAGAGCTATAAATTGTGGCCTTTTGACAAGTCTACCTTAAAGTTAGCCACGATCGTGGTTTTTGTGATGATATTAGCATCTCTAATTAATATTAATGATCATCCCGTATTAGAAATAGTTCTAAATTTTATTGGTTTTTCCCTCCTGTACTGGTTTATCATTATCCGCTTTAAATTTTCAAATGATATTAACGGATGGTTGATCAAAATGAGATCACATTTTTTGAAGAAGTAATTAGCTAGTGTTCGTATTAATAAAAAAAAACTCACATAAGATTAGTTAAGAGGCTCATCATCTTGAACCTCTTCATAATCTACATAATCGGACTCGCTTAAGTTTTTTTTGTCAATCTTGTTAATTGTTGTCTTACCAAAATTTTGACTTGAACGTTCTCGTTCAACGCTTTCGCTTCTTCGATTCTGATTGTATTGTTTTTGGTCGTTAATATTCCTTCTTGCTGTCATGACTTTACCAATAAGTCTTATCAGTAAGATGACACCAAGAATAAATATTATTTGTCTAAAGCCAACCACTTTACTTACTTAAATACAAGTTTCGTTCACTATAAATTTCTTGGAAGAAAGGATCTCTTAAGTTTTTAATAAAACGAATGGCTTCACCTGTAGATTTCATTTCAGGACCTAATTCCTTATTGACGTTAGGGAATTTATCAAATGAGAAAACAGGAATCTTTATGGCGTATCCTTCTTGGCGAGGATTGAAATCAAAGTCGGTTACTTTACTATGTCCTAACATTACTTTTGTAGCATAATTTACGTAAGGTTCTTGATAGGCTTTAGCTATAAAAGGTACAGTTCTAGATGCTCTTGGATTGGCTTCAATAACGTATACAACATCATCCTTAATTGCAAATTGAATATTCATTAAACCTACTGTCCGCAGTTCAACTGCAATTTTTTTAGTAATGTCTTCAATTTGATGCATAACAAAATCACCTAAATTATAAGGTGGAAGTACTGCGTAAGAATCTCCTGAATGGATCCCAGCAGGCTCAATATGTTGCATGACACCAATTATTTTAACGTTTTCACCGTCACAAATAGCGTCAGCCTCAGCTTCTATTGCGCCTCCTAAGAAGTGGTCCAATAAAATTTGATTATCTGGTAATTCATGTAAAATATCAACAACATGATGTTCCAGTTCTTCATTATTTAAGACAATCTTCATCTTTTGTCCACCAAGAACATACGAAGGACGAACTAAAAGTGGATATCCTAAATCTTTTGCTAGTTCAAGAGCTTGTTCAGCACTTTCAACCACGCCATATTTAGGAAATGGAATATTGTTTTTTTCCAGTAGCGCTGAAAAACGACCTCTGTCTTCTGCTAAATCTAATGCATCAAAAGAAGTACCCATTATTTTGATACCATATCTGTCTAGTTTTTCGGCTAACTTTAAAGCTGTCTGTCCGCCTAATTGAACAATAACACCTTCTGGTTTTTCGTGACGAATAATATCATAAATATGTTCCCAAAAAACAGGCTCAAAATATAATTTGTCAGCTGTATCGAAATCAGTAGAAACTGTTTCAGGGTTGCAATTGATCATGATAGTTTCATACCCTGCTTCCTTGGCTGCTAATACACCATGTACACAAGAGTAATCAAATTCAATTCCTTGTCCAATTCGATTTGGACCTGAACCTAATACAACGATCTTTTTACGATCACTAACGATAGATTCGTTTTCCATTTCAAAAGTCGAGTAGTAGTAAGGCGTTTGTGCTGGAAATTCAGCCGCACAAGTATCAACTATTTTATAAACACGGTTGATATTGTATTCTTCTCGTTTTTTATAAACCTCAGATTCAAGACATTTTAAGACATGAGCAATTTGTCTGTCCGCATATCCTTTTTGTTTAGCTTCAAACAACAAGTCTTTCGAGATACTATCGATAGTGTATTGACCGATTTCTTTTTCAAGATTAATTAATTCTTCAATTTGTCTTAAAAACCAATTATCGATTTTAGTTTTTTCTTTAATAGTTTTAAAAGGAATGCCAAGTTTAATCGCATCATAAATATGAAAAAGTCTATCCCAACTTGGAAATTCAAGACTTTGTAGAATTTTATTTTGATCTGTAATTTCTCGTCCATCTGCTCCAAGTCCATTTCTTCCAATTTCTAAGGATTGACAAGCTTTTTGTAAAGCTTCTTGAAAAGTTCTACCTATTCCCATTACCTCTCCAACTGATTTCATCTGAAGACCTAGTTTATCATCAGCGCCAGGGAATTTAGAAAAGTTCCATCTTGGAATTTTTACAATGACATAGTCAAGTGTAGGTTCGAATAATGCGGAAGTCGTTTTTGTAATTTGATTTTTTAACTCATCAAGGTTATAACCGATAGCAAGTTTAGCGGCTATTTTTGCAATTGGATATCCTGTTGCTTTAGATGCTAGAGCTGAAGACCGAGAAACCCTTGGATTTATCTCAATGGCTATAATATGCTCTTTCTCATCATTACTGACTGAAAACTGAACATTGCAACCACCAGCAAAATTACCAACAGAACGCATCATTTTGATGGCCATATTTCTCATTTGCTGGAATGTGGTATCTGACAAAGTCATAGCTGGTGCCACTGTAATAGAGTCACCTGTGTGAATACCCATTGGGTCAAAATTTTCAATGGAACAAATGATCACAACATTATCGTTATTGTCTCGCAACAATTCCAATTCATATTCCTTCCAGCCCATTAAGGCTTTATCAATCATAACCTCATGAATCGGTGATTTATGAAGTCCGCTAGTTAAATGTTTGTCAAATTCTGATTCTTCATACACAATCGCAGCTCCAGTTCCACCTAAAGTATATGATGCTCTAATACAAAGTGGAAAACCATATTCTTGGGCAATTTTTTTACCTTCCAGAAATGATTTAGCGGTAGTTTGAGGAGCCATACCAACGCCAATTTCTCCCATTAAGTTTCTAAAAGCTTCTCTGTTTTCAGTTATTTCAATTGCAGCAATATCAACACCAATTATTTTAACACCATTTTCTTCCCATAATCCTAATTCATCACATTTAATGCACAAGTTTAATGCAGTCTGTCCACCCATTGTTGGCAATACAGCATCAATTTTATGTTTTTTAAGGATCTTCTCAATTGACGCAGGCTCTAGAGGTTCTAAATAAATATTATCAGCAACAACACTATCTGTCATAATAGTCGCAGGATTACTATTTATTAAGGTGACTTCTATTCCTTCTTCTCTTAAAGATCGAGATGCTTGTGAGCCTGCATAATCAAATTCACAGGCCTGACCTATTACGATCGGACCACTTCCTATTATTAAAATTGACTTAAGGCTAGTATCTTTAGGCATAATTAAATGATGTTAACAATTTTTCAAATTGCCTGCAAAGTTATACAGAAATATTTAAAAAATTAAGCTTAAATCATGATACTTTTTAACAAAACTAAATACTTGATTAAGTGTTTGGGAATAAACATTTTGATCTGATAATTAGTGTTTTCAAGTTGAAGATTTTAACATTTTTATGTCACTAAACAATCGATTTATAATTATTGAATGTTTAGCATATTTTCATGTCCTTCTAAAAAAGGCATTCAAACGGAAATTAGATATTATTGAAAATAAAATTAGGCACACCTAAAAAAATAGTTATATTTATACAATATTTATTATTGAGGTGAATTTAAAAATATTTTTACAATTACTTTTTTTAGCAGGTTTTTCAGCTGTTACTCAGTCAAATAATATACAAGGTGTTGTCGTTGATAGTGAGGGTGCTGTGCCATTCGCAAAAGTGTGGTTGAAGGGTAGTGATCATTATGCTATTTCAGAATTGAATGGAGGATTTAATATTAGTGAGGTGCCAAATGGAATTTATATTCTAGAAATTTCTTCCTCAAGTCACCAAAAATTTATTGATACACTTAATATAGATTCGGATTTAGATCTTAAATCTATCAGATTAAATTCCCTCGATTTAGAGTTAGGAGAGGTTGTGGTTACTGGAACAATGAAATCAGTTAGTATATCAAGATCACCTGTTAAGATAGAGTTAATTACTAAGGAGTTTTTCAAGACCAATCCAGTCAATAGTGTAATTGAGGCATTGGAAACCGTAAATGGTGTTCAAGAGCAAGTTAATTGCGGTGTTTGCGGTACGAATGATATTCATATAAATGGCATGGAAGGTCCTTATACATTGGTGTTAATTGATGGAATGCCAATTGTGAGTGGATTGGCTTCTACATATGGTTTTAATGGAATTCCAACATCATTAATTGAACGTGTGGAAATCATTAAGGGTCCATCTTCAACACTTTATGGTACCGAAGCTGTTGGAGGTGTAATAAATATTATTACGAAAACTCCTGGAGAAAGCACTGGGTTTGAGGTTGACCTTAGAGGATCAACTCATGGTCAATTTAACGGATCTCTAGCTTACTCAACAAAATTGAGTAAAAAGCTTGGTTCAATTTTCGGTGCAGATTATTATTATAATCAAAAAATGTATGATGAGAATAATGATAATTTTACTGATTTCCCACTTAATAATAGACTGTCTTTGTTTAATAAATGGCAATTAACCAATTTAAAACAAGAAGAGGTCTTAAATCTAGCGGTTCGATATTATACTGAGGAACGGTTTGGAGGAACTATGCAGTGGAATAAGTTATTTTTAGGTAGTGATAGCGTTTATGGCGAACATGTTAAAACAGACAGAATTGAATTGATTGGTAATTATTTCTTTCCAACAAAAAAAAGGAACTTAAAATTGAGTTTCTCGGCCAATACACATGACCAAGATTCACACTATGGTGATGTTAATTATAAAGCAGATCAACAGGTGTTTTTTACGAATTTAATCTGGAATAAAACTATTGGAAAACGAAATGATCTATTGTTGGGTTATACCAATAACTTTCAACTGTATAAAGATAATTCAAGTGCAATGGTATCAGAGCAAACATTTGTACCTGGTATTTTTGCTCAAGACGAATTTGCTTGGACAGACGAATTAATATTACTGGGTGGGTTGAGGTTAGATTATCATTTAAAACATGGGTTAATTTTTTCGCCACGCTTAAGTTTGAAGAAAAATTTTGGTGCGTACACAACTTTTCGATTTAATTATGGAAATGGTTTTCGTCAGGTAAGATTGTTCACCGAGGATCATGCTTTCTTAACTGGTGCTAGTGATGTTTTAATTAAAGATGAGTTAAGGCCTGAACGCTCCCACAATGTAACATTTAATTTTAATCACACTTATAACAGATTTGGATATGGGAATTTTGATGTTGACTTGTTTTACACTTATTTTCTAAATAAAATTACTCCAGATTATAATACAGATCCTGATCTGATCATTTATGACAATTTAAATGGGTACGGTATTACCAGAGGCGTCTCCTTTGCGGTCAATCATAAATTCAAAATTCCTTTACGCACAAGAATAGGTATCACCATACAAGATGTATTTCAAATGACTTCAACCGAAAATATAGAGGAATCAACCAGAATGTCTCAGTTGTTTGCTCCTGTTTTTTCAGGTATATTTAATTTAAGTTATGAAGTCAAAAAAATGAGGTTAAAATTAAATTATACTGGGAAGGTTATTGGACCTCAGTTTTTACCAACTTATAATGCTCCTTTCGAAAGACCTGAGCGTTCGCCTTGGTTTACCTTACAGAATTTTCAAATTACTAAAGCCTCTAAAACACATTGGGAAACTTATTTTGGTGTGAAAAACATATTTAATTACACGCAAGATTCTCCATTGGTTGACCCAGGAAACCCTTATAGTAAAGATTTTGATACCTCCTATGCATATGGACCACTGGAAACCAGACGTTTTTATTTAGGTTTACGTTTTTCTCTCTAGTTGTTTTGAATAAAATCAACCAAAGTTTGAATGTAGTTTTCATACCCCATTGTGCTGGGAATGTCTCCGTGGTTGGCTTGTTCAACTCTTATTGGAACACCTTTAATTCCTGTGTAATTAGCGAAAATTAATTCACCATTATTAATAGCGACATAGTCATCCTCGATACCATGTAACCACAATAAGGGTTGGCTAATCAACTTGATGTTTTCTGCATTCTTAAATTCTAGAGTTGAAATAAATTTAGGGTCGACATTAATTATGGTAGAAGTATGTGTTAGGTTTTCTACCGAGGCCAAAGGTGATTCCAAGATAATTTTGGCTGGTGAAATTTGTTTTAAAAGCAGCTCGTTCTATTGCTGGAATACAACCTAAACTAAAACCATAATAGATGGTTCTTGTTTCATCTGCTCCTTGTGATTTTAGCCATTCAATTGATGCGTCAACGTCTTCGCTTAATCCCGATTCTGAGGAACTACCTTCCGATCTACCATACCCGCGGTAGTCCATCATAAATACACCATAATGATATTTGTTGATGAGGTTAGCTAAAAGTGAAGCCCTCGGCCAATAGGCATCCATATGCTTGGATTGTCCATGACAGTACAAAATCACTGTATCAACAGAAATAGAATCTAAATTGCCAATATAGACCCCATATATTTGATAAGTTTCTCCAGTTTTTTGATCTTTTGAATCTAACGTAATCAATGTTCGGTTTGCTGAAGTGATGGCATATTGTTCAGGCACACTGTTTTGTCTAGCATTGTAGTTTTCGAACTCATATGACTCCAATTTTTCACTTGGAAAGGCTAAACCATCAAGATTTTGCTTTTGACAAGCTAATAATGATAATAGAATGATTGAAGGGATAAAGTATTTTTTCATATCAGTTTTGTTTAAAGGTCCATTTATAACCTAAGAAAATACCAAAAGCGCCTCTGCTTCCTGTTAGAGAATAATATGGAATAAAGGCATATGAATTGTTTAAGTTTGGACCAAGAAACTTAAACTCAGTTGTTAATTGCCATTGGTTTGCACTACCTTTAATGACATGACCTATCTGCGGATTAAAAAGCCAAGAGTGAGCTTGTGGCTGATCTAACGCCATGGTTGGACTGATTTCAAAGTAGTTATTAATGCCTATATAAAGGTAGTTTTTGCGTTGACCATAATTCCAAAACGAATTAAGGTCAACGGAAGGCCAAAGTTTGGTGCTACATCAAAATTTGTAATAAAATGGAAAGATGGTGCAACTGAAAGGTTAGGTATAAATTGTTTTTGTTTTAAGAATTGATAAGATACACACCCCATCAAGCTGTAAGTTGCCAAACAAGATAGCAGTGGTGTGCAAGCCACTAAAAATGGTTAATTGAGTATCTAGTCCATAACCTACTTCAATGGAAGACAAGGGAAGTGGAACTGGCACACCGTAGTCTAATGTGGGGCCTCCAAAATTGGCACCAACTGACCACTGATTCTTTTTTAAAGGTTCAACAAATCTAGAACTAGTACAACTAACTAGAAAAATTAGAACGAATAAGAAGTAAATTTTTGTGTAATTCTCCATAACAGTATGAAGTTATGAAAAAGTATTGAATATTATAAATGATCTATAATATGGGTTGCCTATTTGTCTTTGACGTCTACTAATCCATTTTTCATGGCATACATGACTAGACCTACTCGAGACCTTACATTGAGTTTTTCAAAAACAGAACTTCGGTAACCATCAATAGTTTTAGAACTTAAACGCATGGTGTCAGCTATTTTATCATAGGTGTCTTCAGAACAAGCCAATTGGATAAAGTACAATTCCTTTTTACTCAAAGGTCCTTTGTTTTTACTTTTCGTGATTGGATATTTAATAGCATTGATCAGGTGATCAGTCAATTGATCCGTATAGTAAAACCCTTTGGTTTCCATTTCACTCAAAGCATTCTTTAATTCATGTGGTTCAATATCTTTGTTAATATAACCTCTAACCCCAAGTTTCATCATTCTGATTAATGAAAACTCATCATCATTCATGGTGACGATTAAAATTTTGATGAGCGGATGAATTTTCTGAAGTTCAGTAACCGTTTTAAATCCATCCATTATCGGCATTGAAATGTCAACCAAAGCCATGTCAGGTAAGTCTTCCTCATCTAGTTTGTCAAGAAAGTCTCTACCGTTTTCTGCTTCTAGAATCACCTTGTATTTTGTACCTAAAGATTGGATTAATTTAACCAAGCCACTTCGAAAAAGACTATGGTCGTCTACTACTGCAATTTTTATTTTAGTTTTCATGGGGAGTTTAATTTAGTGTAATGTTAATTTGAGTTCCAGCATTTGGTTGACTATTAATTTCAATATCAGCACCAATCATTTTACAACGTTCAGATAAATTAATAAGTCCTGATCCTAATTTGTTCGTTGAGGTGTCAAATCCTTGACCATTATCAGTGAAAATTAATTTACATTTCTTATTATTCTTTTGAACCTCAAGGCCAGCTTCAGAAGCGTCAGCATGTTGGATAATATTATTAAAAATCTCTTGACTCATCCGATAAAGAAAGATCTCAATTTCTGGTTTTAGTTCTGGTAATAGATCAAGGTTGGATAAGGTAACATTAAAGTAACCGAGTTTTTTTAGTCTATCAGTGTCATTTTCAATCATCTTCACAAGTCCAAAACGTTGTAGATTCTCACCTTTTAAGCTAACAGATAAAGATTTGATATCTTTAATTAAGCCTTTTAAAAGTTCTAAGGACTCATTAACTTTATTCTGGTCTTCTTCTTCAATCTCTTTAGAAATCATGCTAAGGTTAATTTTGATTAAAGAAGCAATCTGCCCAAGATTGTCATGTAATTCTCTCGAAATATTGCTTAAGGTTTGTTCCCGTATCTCAATTTCTGTTTTCAATAAAGCTTGTTTGAATTGCTCACGTTCCCATTCAAAATCTTGCTGCTTTTTACGATATAGAATCACAAAATAAGTGATAAATACAATTAGTACCGTTACTAATAAGGTGCCAGCAATTACAGGTATTAAAACATCTATATTTTGACCAGATTTATCCATTATTTGATCTTATAATTTCGGTATGAATACTTAGAAAATACATTGTGTACATTGTAGCGCTTGACAAGGGTATCAATAAATATATCCAATTTATATAGTAATTATAAAAATGATTCAAAAAAGCAAAAACAAAGAATGTCAAATTGTAGAAAATAAAATTGCCCATATTCAACCAAAAAATTGGTTGATTCTTCAATGGTTTGTCGCTAGGAACCTTAATCATTCGTAAGAAAGTAACCAAAGTTAAAATAATTGTGAGAAGGCTTAGCATAATTAGGTTGTTTGAGGGGAAGTCACGAATCATTGATTGATAAAAAATGGTGTTTATTAGTGCTGTCAACATAAGTATTGCTCCAGTAAAAAATAATAAACTTAATGTTAATTTGTTTAACTTTACAAGCCTTGAATATATAAGGGTATGAAGAGGAATAGCCAAGATTGATAGTACATGATAAGACGGGTAAGATGTTCCAATTCTATACGATAAAATTGTTCCTAGGATTTCCGCGAAAAAAGCAACAATTGTTAATGTCAACAAATATTTGAAAGCGGTGCTCAATTTGCTAAAATTAACAATGCCATAAATACTTGTTCCAAAAAGTAATAATTCGATATATACTACCTCAACCATAATTTATAGCTAAGGTAGTATTTTTCAGTTAATTGATATTGTCTTGTCAAGTAGTTGGGTAATTACTTGGGCAATTTGCTGGACAAGGTATTGAATAATCATATGCAGATTCTGTCATGATGTTCCCACTTGAATCTAAGCCAACAAGAATTAGAGTAACTGAGGAGTCTTCTGATTTGACGCCAAAAAAAGCACCAATTTTAGAAGGAGATGTGCCAGATGGGCTGGTATAATTCATAATGCCAGTAATTGTAGATAATTCAATGTTGTATCCTTTCAGGATGCCTAATGAGCTAGGGGTAGCCTCAAGCGTGTTTGTGTTGGTTGAACTGGTGTAGTCCAACATCATTTGCTTAGCTGTCGCCCAGCTAATTTTGTTTGTTTGTGACATAATTTAAAGGTTAAGTTAATAATGTGCTCAAATGTAATTAGTGAGAATTTAGCATGCAATAGAGATTTGAATAAACAGGGATTTTCCTGTATTAAAAAATAGGGTTTTTCCCCTATATAAAAAAGGGGTTTTTCCTGTTGTTTTGCAGGGCTTAATTTAAGATATTTGTATTAGTGGAATTTTGTTAAAATAATTTTTAACCGTTTTGAATAAATACTTACAAAGTATTGTTCTAAACAAAATTCTTGCTTATTGAACAATGCCCAAGCTGAAGGCTGCCTATTTAAATTGTATTTTCTGCTTTTATAGTTTAAAAATGTGGTGACTTCAACTTTGGGCATTTTCATTTATTGTCGATTGATAAAAATCATAATTTAATTTTGTGCATTTCAAAATCTATCTGAAAACTTTATTTATTTTTGCAATATGCAGTTGTCTGAAGATTATAAAAATATTGTCAAATTAAGATTTAATGCACCTAATCAACTAGAAGATAAATTCTATGCAACCTTCTATCTGGGAATTATAAATCCAGAGCGATTTAACCCAGATATCTTCGCAAGATTTTCATTGCAAGAAATTCTAGATTATTTAAAGAAAAGTCATACTGAATACTTGACAGTGTGGTTTCCTAAGATTGAAAAATTAATCAATGACATTCAGGCTGAATTAGGGGTTAGTGATGTAACCTTAACTTTAAAATCTTTTATTGTTAACTATTACAATGAATTAACCAACCATATTAATTTTGAAGAAAAAGTATTGTACAATTTTGTAGATAAGCTGCTCAAAGGGATATATGTTGAAAAAGAAAAGATTTTTGTGTTAAACCACTTTCTAGAAACTCATAATCACAATGTGACTGATGAGTTGGTAATTATCCAAAAAATTGTCTTGAATAAAGATGCAAAAATAGGAGAGAATTCAAGGGTAAAAGAATTATTCGAGATTCTAAATATTATTCAAAATGATCTTGTACTTCATGGGGTCATTGAAGATGAATTGCTAATTGGTAAAATCCACCAATATATTGAAAGCGAATTTTAGTCAGCAATTATACCTTGATCAGGAAACCTACCTTTATAATTTAAATACATTTTTTTGATTTCTGCAATGTCCTGATCAACATCACCTGTTGGATGAAAGACTTTAAAAACACCCCCAGTTTTTGATGGAAAATCTAAAAAACCCAATACGATTGGTACGTTGGCTTGTTGTGCAATATAATAGAATCCCTTTCTCCATCTTGGGTTATAGGATCGTGTACCTTCGGGTGTGAAAACCATAGTTAATTCATCCTGCTGTGCATACATATCTGAAATAACTTGTGTTAAATTGGTTTTGTTTTTACGGTCAACAGGAATCCCCCCCATCCATTTTAAAACCCAACTTAACGGCGGAAAGAAGATTTCTTTTTTGATTAGTAACTTAACATCAATTTGATAGATTCCCCAAAATGCCATACTGCCGATAAAAAAGTCCCAATTGGACGTATGCGGTGCCATAACTAACACACACTTTTTTATTTCAGGAGGCAATTCGGGGTGGATTTTCCACCCCATCATGCGAATCATTAGTTTACCAATCTGTTTTTTCATAAATAGATTCTAATCGGTAATTTCAATTTTTTCAATAATGTCACCTTGCTTGATATCGTCAACAATATCAACACCGTCGATTACTTTTCCAAAACAAGTATGATTACCATCTAAATGTGCCGTATTTGTTCTACTGTGGCAAATAAAAAATTGTGAACCTCCAGTGTCTCTTCCAGCATGAGCCATTGATAATACACCACGATCATGGAATTGTTTTTCCGCAGTAACTTCACATTTGATGTTATAACCTGGTCCGCCAGCACCTGTACCTTGTGGGCACCCACCTTGAATGACAAAGTCTGGAAGAACTCTATGAAAAGTTAAACCATTGTAAAATCCATCATTAGCCAGCTTTGCAAAATTAGTTACGGTTATTGGTGTTTCTTCTGCGTATAAATCCACAGTCATTGTTCCTTTGTTTGTCTGTATAGTTGCTTTCATTAAAATTGTTTTTGCAAGATTACGAATTATTTAGGTTTTATATTTAAGAAGACCCTATTTCATTGGAATTAAATTTTATTTACTACTTTGTGGTTTATTAACTAATCTATAAAAAAACTTGAACTTATGAGTGAGAATATTGACACATTAGACAATGAATCTGTTGGTGGTGATAATGACATGGCATTAACAGGAAGTATCCGCAGTTACCTTAGTGAAACAGCAAAATGGACCCAATTTATTTCAATTGTTTGGTTTGTTATGATTGGATTTATGGTGCTTTTCGCGCTCTTTTTTGGCTCAATGATTCAATCATCACCGTTTTATAGTAGATATAATTCTGGAGGTGGATCCTTTGTTACTATTACGTACATTATAATGGCGGTAGTCTATTTCTTTCCAGCTTATTATTTATATAATTTTTCTGTTAATATGAAGAGTGCGTTAAACGTAAAATCATTACAGGATTTGGACGCAGCTTTTAAAAATTTGAAATCCCATTATAAATTTATGGGTATTCTTACAATAATTGGAATAAGTTTATTTATTTTATTCTTCTTAATGGGAGTTGTGGCAGGTGCTTCAGGTGGGTATTAATCTACTCAACTAGATATCATCAAAAAAAAAGAAAACATTTATTTGGGGAATATGCGAGGCATATTCCCTTTTTTTCTGCAAATATTGGAAAGTTAATAAATTGGTAATCTTACCAAATCCAAATTCAATGTTAAAATTATCAGGTGAAATTGTTCAAAAATGATTTATTTTGCATTATGATTAAAACTCAGTATTCCTTTGAAGAATTTGCCTTGTCATCACAATTGATTCGTGATTTAATTGATGAAAAAGTAGACGTAAAACCGTTTGTTAGGGATTATTTTTCTAAAGCAAATCTGTTATCTAGTCTGAACCAACGTCGTTTTGGTGATGAATCAAGACAAGTATTAGTTGATGTTTTGACTGATCAAAATAATCAGATCAAATTATCAGCTAAAACTAAGGATAATATTGCAAGTCTTAAATCAGATCGTACCTTTACAATTACAACAGGTCACCAATTGAATATGGCAACAGGGCCTTTGTATACTATTTATAAGATTGTTGAGGTTATTAATTGGACTGAACAACTCAATGCAGAACTTGGTGAACATCATTTTGTTCCTGTGTTTTGGATGGCTACAGAAGATCACGATTTTGAAGAAATTAATCACATCAATCTATTTGGTCAAAAAATAGAATGGATTCATGATGGGGTTGAAAAAACGGTTGTGGGAAGATTAAACACGTCCTCAACAACAGATTTTGTGTCGTCAATTTTGGAAAAATTTGGCAATGAAGATTTAAGAGCGAAAATTGAGCAAATTTTAGATGTTTACCTAAAAGGTCAAACATTAGCTGAAGCAAACAGAGAATTAATCAACAATTTATTTGGTGAATATGGTTTAGTCATTATTGATGGAGATGACTCTAGATTGAAAAAACAATTTTCATCTGTTTTAAAAGCAGAAATTGAGTCAGGGACTACTTATGAAAAAGTAACTGAATTTAATACGTTGTTGTCAGAGAGTAATTACCACAATCAGGTTTTTGTGAGGAATTGTAACTTGTTTTATATTCATAAGAACGGACTTCGAGAACGAATTGAAAAGGTAGGTGACAGCTATAAAATCGGAGAGGTTAACTATTCAACAGAAAAGCTATTAAGTATGGTTGAAACTCAACCAGAAGAATTTTCTCCTAATGCCTTATTGAGACCAGTTTTTCAAGAAGTTGTTTTGCCTAATTTGGCTTATATTGGTGGGGGGGGAGAAATAGCTTACTGGTTACAGTTGAAAGGTGTTTTTGAGGCTCTGTCTATCGATTTTCCATTATTGAAAGTGCGAGATTCTGTAGTACTAGTCGATAAGAAAAATAGGGAAATACTCAATGGTTTTGGTTATTCGGTCTTGGATTTGAAAATGGAACAAACAGCCTTATTAAAAGATTTTGTCACAAAAAATGCAACAGAGCCTGTTGATTTAGCGGCTGAAAAGACTGATTTGGATCTCATCAGAACTAAAATTTTAAACAAGACTAGTAAAATTGACAAAGGAGTTGAGCATTTTATAGAAGGCGAATTTCAAAGAATACTGAATCAGTTTGAAAAAATGGAAAAGAAATTCATTCAGGCTGAAAAGAAAAACAATGAAAAGGCCATCAGGCAATTGGAGCGACTGCAGCATAATTTTTTTCCAAACAATGGCTTTCAGGAACGGCACAATAATATTATCAGTTATCTGCAGAATGAGGGGATTATCTCTAAAATCAAAGGTGAATTAAAACAAAAAATGGCGGATCAAGCCGCCATTCATATTATAGAAATTGAATAGTTTACATCTTAAAAATTGGATAACTAGACATTAATTGATTAACCTCCTTTTTAATATTTGCTAATTCTGAGTCATTATCCTTATTCATTAGGGCCCGATCAATCAAATCAACAATTGTTGGAATAGTCTCTTTTTGAACGCCTCTTGTAGTTATTGCAGGTGTTCCAATTCTTATACCGGAGGTCACAAATGGCGATTTATCATCAAATGGAACCATGTTTTTGTTAACAGTTATATCAGCTTTTACCAAGGCATTCTCAGCATCTTTCCCAGTAATGTCTTTCGATCTTAAATCAATTAGCATTGAATGGTTATCTGTTCCCCCAGAAATAATTTTATAGCCTTTGTCAACCATGCCTTGAGCTAATGCTTTTGCATTCACAATAACCTGTTTTTGATAGGCAACAAATGCTTCACTTTGTGCCTCTTTAAACGCAACTGCTTTAGCTGCGATAACATGCTCAAGTGGTCCCCCTTGTGAACCAGGGAAAACAGCAGAATCAAGCAATGTGCTCATTTTTTTTACAGTACCTTTTGGTGTTTTTATGCCCCAAGGATTTTCAAAATCATGACGGAGCATAATAACTCCCCCTCTTGGTCCTCTTAGCGTTTTATGTGTCGTTGATGTAACAATATGACAATGCTCAAATGGGTCATTTAGAAGTTTTGCGGCAATTAAGCCAGCAGGGTGAGAAATATCTGCTAAGATAACCGCTCCAATCTCATCAGCAACGATTCTAACTGCTTCGTAATTCCAATCTCTTGAGTACGCCGAGGCTCCTAAAATGATCATTTTTGGCCGTTCTGCTCTTGCAATATCAGCCAATTTATCATAATCAACCTTTCCCGTAGTTTCGCCAACACCGTAAAAAACATTTTCATATAGTTTTCCTGAAAAGTTAACTGGTGAGCCGTGAGTAAGGTGTCCACCATGAGATAAATCAAATCCTAAAATTTTGTCGCCAGGATTTAAACAAGCTAGCATAACAGCTGCATTGGCCTGAGATCCAGAATGGGGCTGAACATTAGCCCAAGAAATATCAAAAAGTGTTTTTAATCGATCAATAGCTAATTGCTCTATCTGATCTACAATTTGGCAGCCACCATAGTATCGTTTGTTTGGTAAACCTTCTGCATATTTATTAGTCAATATAGACCCCATTGCATCCAAAACATTTTGACTTACAAAATTTTCAGAAGCAATTAATTCAATTCCTTCTAGTTGTCTTTCTCTTTCTTTTTCAATTAAATCAAATATAGCCTGGTCCTTCATAATTAAGATTAAAATATGCCAAACAAAGTTATAAAATCCTTCAAATTGACCTCATAATAGGATTTATTTTTATGGATTTTAATCTTTATCGTTAAAAATTCAATTAATCGTTAAAGAAAAATGTAACTCAAATTAAAGATTCGAGTATGATAGATTGAATAGAAAAAGAATATCTTTGTAAGCTTAAAATAGTATTAATGAGTCAACCTGGATCTGAAGATAGAACACAGAAATTAATTGAATCAAAAGACCTCATGTTTGTTTGGCGACTGATTCTCAAGAATATTGGGTTTATCATTTTTGTTCCCATTCTCACCTATTTAATAGGGTATATCTACACTTATAGGCTTACTGATGTTTACGGTTCTAAAGTTCAATTATTATTGAAATCTAATGAAACTTACGATTATCAAGATCAAATTTATAAAGGGTTAGGAGCTTATGGCGTATACATGGATGTCCAGAATCAAATTCGAATCATCCAGTCCAGAGATTTAATTGGTGAAATCATTGATAAAATGGATATTTACACGTCATATTACGTGGTTGGTAGAATTAGAAAAAAAGAGGTGTTTGAAACTTTGCCATTTAAGTCAAATGTTGAGGTCATCAATAAATCCATTTTCGAAAATCCAGTTAAAGTATTTATTGTCGATAAATCAAAATTTAGAATTGAATATGAACTAGGTGGAAATTTAAAGACGATTGAACATCCGTTTAACGAAATTTTGATCAATGATGATTTCAAATTGGTTCTTGAAAAAAAGTATGCCTTTACAGATGATAATATTAATAGTATTTCAGAATCAGAGTACGAAATAATTTTCCATTCGAGAGATTATCTAATTAATAAATATAGATCTAGTATTGAAATTGAAAATGTTGAATACACCAGTATTCTTGAAATTAAATTGCTTGATGAGTTGGCCTATAGAGGGAAGAAATTTTTAGATACCTTAACGGCCGTGTATGTTGATTATTCTAAAAGAATCCAACTTGAAGTCAATCAAAATACGATTGAAAATATTGAAAAACAGCTTGATACTATCAGTACGTTCATCAAGTCGAAAGAAACTGAACTTTTATCATTTAAAGATAAGAACCACATTCTTAATCTCCCAAAAGAGTCGGAGGAATATTTTTCAAGATATGTTGAAACCTCAGATCTAAAACGGAGACTTCTAGAGAAATTGAGTGCGCTTAAGGTTTTTGAATCTTATATTATTAGCTTAAATGATGAGCATTTTTTGCCGCCAGCTTTACAATCATTAAAAGATGATCTCTACTTAACGACCACAATTAAAAAAGTGTACGAGCTTCAGTTAGAGCTAAATACTAAATCATCATCATTACTGCCTAGTAATCTAAATATCATTAACCTCAAAGAAGAGATTTCAGGACTAAAGAAGGATGTTTTAATCTATATTAACAATCTTGAGCAATCTACTAGTGCAGAGTTAAAGTCAGTCAATAGCTATTTAGTAAACAACGAGAGCAAAATTAAAAAAATTCCAGAATCCTCACAGGGAGAGGATAATATCAAAAGAGAATTAGAAGTTAATAATAAAATGTATTTGTACCTATTGGAGAAGAAAACGAATTCATTGATTGCCAGAGCAGGTATTATTCCACAAGTTAGATTGGTTGAAACGGCATCTTATATGGGGGTAGTTCAACCCGATAAGAAAAAAATCATCAACATGTTCGTTTTGGGAGGGATTCTATTTGCATTTTTTGTAGCCATTGTTAGGAAATTATTCTTTGAGAAAATTGAAAATGTTAATGAATTGACGCAGGCTACCAGCTTGAATGTAATTGGAGGATTGCCGTTTGTTAAGGAGAAAGAATCGAAACTTATAGTGCGAAATAAACCCAAAGCTCAAATTACAGAAAGTTTTAGAACATTAAGAACGAATTTATCCTATTTGGGAGATTTAACCAGCGAAAATAAAGCAAAGAAGATCTTAATATCTTCTTTCTTTCCAGGCGAGGGAAAAACATTTACATCTACTAACGCTGCCAGTATTATGGCTATGAGTGATAAGAGGGTTGTTATCGTGGATTTTGATTTACATAAACCGAAGATTCACAAAACTTTTGAAATAGAAAATGTAAAAGGTATATCTAGCTATTTGATTGGAAAGGATAATTTGGATGACATTGTACACAAAGAATTATCGCCTAATCTAGATGTCATTACTGCTGGACCAATTCCACCAAATCCTTCAGAGTTAATCTTGAAATCAAGGATGGACGAATTATTTGAAACGTTAGAAACCAAATATGATTATATCATCATAGATACACCACCATTTGGATTACTGAATGATTCTATCGAGTTAATCAAATATTTGGATGTTTTCTTAATTGTACTAAATACTAAGTATATCAAAATAAGAGGTCTGAGAACTATTGAAAATCTTTTAGAAAAACATACTGATATCTCAATAGGCTTAGTACTCAACGGTGTTAAAAGAACACGTTTCCAATATTATTATTCAAAGTACTCATATAAATACAATTATAATTATGGCTATAATTATGGTTATGGCTACGGTGACTCCTATTCTGATTATGTTGAGAATGACTAATCACCAACTCAAGAATTTTACAAAACAAAAAAAAATGACTATTTTTGCACTCTAAAAAATGCAAAATAAGTCATGATTAATGTAAATAATCTTTCCTTACAGTTTGGGAAAAAGGTCCTGTTTGATGAAGTGAATTTAAAGTTTATTTCAGGCAACTGTTACGGTGTAATAGGTGCCAATGGAGCCGGAAAATCTACCTTTTTAAAAGTGTTAACTGGAGAACAAGATCCTAATGCAGGAAATGTCTCTATAGAAGATGGTAGACGGATGGCTGTATTAAAACAAGATCACCACGAATTTGATGAGTTTTCTGTACTGAATACCGTCATGTTTGGACACAAAATATTGTGGGATATTATTCAAGAAAAAGATGCTTTATATGCTAAGCCTGATTTTAGTGAAGCAGATGGTATGCGAGCTTCAGAGTTAGAGGCAGAATTTGCAGAAATGGACGGTTGGAACGCAGAAACTGATGCGGCAACCATTTTAAGCAACCTTGGAATTAAAGAGGATTTACATTATACCTTAATGGAAGATCTACCAGGAGAGCTAAAAGTTAGAGTCTTACTAGGACAAGCAATTTTTGGTAACCCTGATATTTTAGTATTAGATGAGCCAACCAATGATTTAGACATTAAAACTATTTCTTGGCTTGAGGACTTTTTGTTAGACTTTAAAAACTTGGTAATAGTAGTTTCCCACGATAGGCACTTTTTGGATACAGTTTGTACTCATATTTGTGATATTGATTATGGTAAGATAAATCTATTTACGGGTAATTATATGTTTTGGTATAAGTCATCACAATTGGTTTCTCGGCAAATGGCTGATCAGAATAAGAAAATGGAAGATAAGCGGAAAGAACTGCAGGATTTCATTTCTCGATTTAGCGCCAATGCTTCCAAATCAAAACAAGCAACCAGTAGAAGAAAATTATTAGATAAATTAAAACTTGAAGACATTAAGCCATCTTCTAGAAAATATCCAGGAATTATTTTTGAACAAGAACGTGAAGCTGGTGATCAAATTTTACATATTAATGGTCTGACAAAATCGCTAGAAGGATCAACATTATTCAAAGGGCTAAATATCAATGTCGCAAAAGGAGATAAAATTGCTTTTCTTTCAAAGAATAGTTTGGCCATTACAGCTTTATTTGATATCCTCAATGGGACTGACCAAGCTGACGAAGGTACTTTTGAATTTGGAACAACAATCAAGGCAACACATTTACCAAATGAGAATTCAGAATTCTTTAATTCTAATTTAAGCTTAATTGATTGGTTGCGACAATATGCCCAAACTGATGAAGAAAGAGAAGAGGTGTATTTAAGAGGGTTTTTGGGTAAAATGTTGTTTTCTGGAGAGGAAGCATTAAAAAAGTCGAATGTCCTCTCTGGGGGAGAAAAAGTACGTTGTATGCTATCTCGGCAAATGTTAGGCAGAGGTAATGTTCTAATGTTAGATGAACCAACTAACCACTTAGATTTGGAATCAATTACAGCCTTTAACAATGCATTAATTAAGTTTCCTGGTACTGTGTTGTTTACATCTCATGATCATGAGTTTGTACAAACAGTTGCTAATCGGATAATTGAAATCACACCAAATGGTTACGTAGATAAGTTAATTAGCTATGATGATTATTTAGCGGATAAAAAAATCCAAGAACAAGTGGAAACATTATATTAATTCTGTTTAAAAGAATTAAAGATATCGCCCCATACTTTCTTGATGTCTGGCAGTATTTAGTTATTATACTGATTTTTATAATTGCCGCTATTTTTATACTTTAGTGCCAATTGTAAATCTGCCCTATGGAAAAAGTAAATTCTGTTGCTGAATACATTCAGTCTAAAACACAATGGACATCTACTCTAGTATTATTAAGAGACATCATAATGTCTTCAAATGTCTTAGATGAAGAGGTTAAATGGGGAGCGCCAATTTATACTTATAAAGGGCAAAACATTATTGGGATGATTGCTTTTAAAGCCTATGCAGGGATTTGGTTTCATCAAGGTGTTTTTTTAAAAGATGATTTAAAAGTTTTGATTAATGCCAATGAAGAAAATACAAAAGGTTTACGGCAATGGCGGTTTACAAATTTTGATGAAGTTGAAAAGAAAGCTGAGCATATTTTAAGGTATGTTCTGGAAGCGGTTGAAAACGAAAAAGAAGGACTGAAAATTAAAATTGAGAGAAACAAACCTTTAGTGATTCCAGAGATTTTATCAGCTGCGCTTACTAAAGATTCTAACCTTAGCAGAGCTTTTGAACAATTTAGTCTAAGTAAAAAACGCGAATTTACAAATCACATTGCTTCAGCAAAACGAGAAGAGACCAAAAAAAGTCGTCTTAATAAAATAATTCCAAACATAATTGCAGGTATTGGTCTGCACGATAAATACAGAAATAACAAATGACATCTCTACAGATTCAATACCTTATCATAGGCCTTTTAATTTTCGATTTTATATTCAACAAGTTCATTTTTTATTTGAATAATAAAAATTGGAAGCCGATTGTTCCAGAAGAGATGAAGGATGTTTTGGATGAAGATAAATACGCTAAGGCTGCGGCATACCATAAAGAAAACGGTAAGTTAAGTTTGTTGTCATCAAGTCTTTCTTTTATCATTATTCTAGCCTTTGCTGGCTTGGGTTGGTTCGGAGACTTAGATGATTATTTTAAGACGTTAAGCGATAGTGAATTTATTCAAACTGCAACCTTCTTTTTTGTGCTTTTTATTGCCTCTGATTTGTTATCATTACCATTTACCATTTATCAAACTTTTGTCATTGAAGAAAAATATGGATTCAATAAAATGACGCCCAAAACATTTGTTTTGGATAAGATCAAAGGGTACCTTTTAGCAGCAGCAATAGGTGGTGGTTTATTATGGTTAGTCATGTGGGTTTATGTCAATATTGATACAGGCTTTTGGCTATGGTTATGGGCAATTATTGGCGCATTTGTACTCTTGCTTAATATGTTTTACGCAGATATTATTTTACCTATTTTTAATAAGTTAAGCCCATTAGAGGAAGGCGATTTAAAAACTGAGATAAAACAATATGCGGACAAAATTGGTTATGCCATTAAGCATATTTATGTCATTGATGGGTCAAAAAGATCAACTAAGGCTAATGCTTTTTTTAGTGGGTTAGGACCACGAAAAACAATTGCTTTATACGATACGCTAATAGAGAAAAATACGAATGAAGAATTAACTGCAATTCTTGCGCATGAGGTTGGACATTTCAAAAAAAAGCACATTTTGGCTTCAATGATTCTATCTATTTTACAATTAGGAATCACCTTGTTTTTACTAGAGTTTTTTATTGGTCAAATAGAGGTTTCAGAAGCTTTGGGAGGGACAAGTATTTCTTTTGCACTTGGCGTAATAGCATTTGGTTTTATTTTTAGTCCAGTTGGATTGATATTAGGGATATTAATGAATGTACTGAGTCGTAAAAATGAATTTGAAGCAGATGCTTATGCAAAAAACACGTATGATTCTGAGGCCTTAATTAATGGTCTAAAAAAATTAAGTGTTGATTCAATGTCTAATTTATATCCTCACCCTTGGTATGTCTTTATTCATTATTCTCATCCGCCAGTCTTGGAAAGAATTAAAGCTTTAAGGGAATAAAAACTATATTTGGAAAAAATAATTCTATCAAGCACCTTAAACATCATCATATTGATAAAGTCAAGTGGGACCATGTTGTTAAAACTAATTGTCAAAATCCCTTATTTCAATATTCTTGGTATCTTGATGCTGTGTCTCCAAATTGGGAGGCTTTGATATTTGGAGACTACAAAATGGTTTTTCCACTAACCAAAATTAGTAAAAAAGGTCAGCAGCAATATTTTCAACCTCCTTTTACGCGAGAGTTTGAATTAGCTGGTGGAGAATTGTCTTCTACAGAATTATGGGAATATCTAAAGCAAAATTTTAAGTTTATTCAGTTTCGCCATTATAAAGCCATTTCTAATTTTAATATAGAATTAAGAGTTCACCAATTTTTAAAACTCTCTGAAAAAACTCAAGCCAATTATTCTACAAATGCTAAACGATTGATCAAAAAAGCTGACAAAATCTATACTTATGCTGTTAGTGATGAGCTTAACTCTTTTATGGAGTTAATAGGTAATCTTTTAGCACCTAAGATTGCGGAATTTACTGATAGGAATTTGGGAAAACTCAGGTCCTTAATGTTAAACGCTAAAGCTGTTAATCAAGGAAAATTGGTTGGGATATATGAAAATGATATATTCATAGGAGGTGGGTTTTTCTTCTTTGAGGAAAAAAGAATAACTTACCTTAAAGGTGTGGCAACTGAAGAGGCAAAAAAGAATGGTGCCATGTTTGGACTAATTAATCATGTTATAACGAAATATAGTTCTGAGTTTGACGTTTTGGATTTTGGAGGTTCCAATGTTGAAAATGTGGCACAGTTTTACAGAAAATTTGGGGCTGAAGATCGCACTTATTATAATTATGAAATCAATCAATTACCAGGTTGGTACAAGCTGGGAAAAAAAATATTAAACAAATAAATTCCGAATGAAAAAAACGGTATTAATTATCGGTAGCGCAGGTGGTATTGGATCTGCAATCATTAATAGATTCGATTCAGAGAAATATAATCTGGCACTAAATTACTTTACAAATTCACCAGCTTTGGATGCGAGAGATGGTGTGAATTTCTATCAGGCTGATATCACTGTAGAATCAGAAGTTAAGCAAATGATTGATCAAATTATTAACGATTTTGGGAGTTTAGATATAGTGGTCAATAATGCCGGTGTTTCTATTTCGGAAATTTCTTGGAAAACCAAGTTGTCAAATTGGGATAAAACGATTGCTGTGAACTTAACAGGACCTTTTTTGGTCAGTAAATACGCATTACCTTATATGCGACAGAATAACTGGGGTCGAATTATTTTTATTTCGTCTATTGTTGCTCAAACGGGTTTTGCTGGTACTTCCGCATATGCCGCTTCTAAAGCGGGGTTGCTAGGATTGACAAAATCCTTAGCAAAAGAAGTCGCAACTAAGGGAATTACTGTCAATACAATTGCACTTGGTTATTTTAATACTGGTATGATCAATGACGTACCAGAAGATATGAAAAATGAAATTGTTGATACTATCCCTAAAAAGGCTTTAGGCGATCCGTTACAATTGTTTGATACCATTCAATATATAATTGATGATAAGATGGACTATTTAACGGGTCAAACCATTAATTTAAATGGTGGATTATATATGTAAATTAGGTTAGATTTTCGATTAAAAAACAACTATCTTTGTACAAAACCTGTTGGAATGATTCATAACCTAAGTTCAGAGTCATCAATTTTTCAGCAATACATTGCTGAAATAAGAGATGCTGAAATCCAAAAAGACCCGCTACGCTTTCGTACTAATTTAGAACGAATTGGGGCTGTTTTGGGATATGAGTTAAGTAAAACTTTGGATTACAATTCTAGTGAGATTACAACCCCTCTTGGTGTGGCGCAATGTGAAATGTTAAGTCAACAGCCAGTAATTGCATCTATTTTGCGCGCTGGTTTACCTATGCATAATGGTTTGTTGTCTGTTTTTGATCGAGCTGAAAATGCATTTATTTCCGCCTATAGAAAACATTTTAAAAATGGTGATTTTGATGTTCATGTCGAGTATTTAGCCTCTCCAAGTATTGATGGAAAAACTATTGTTCTTGCCGATCCAATGATGGCTACTGGTAGTTCAATGGTTTTGGTCTATAAATCACTTCTAGAAAAAGGAACACCAAAAAAGGTTCACATTGTATGCGCAATTGCAAGTCAAGAGGCTGTGGATTATGTAAAATCAAAGTTGCCAAAACAAACTGAGTTTTGGTTAGGTGCAATAGATGAAGAATTAACAGCGCAATCATATATAGTTCCTGGATTAGGGGATGCAGGTGACCTGGCATTTGGTGGTAAATCATAAATAATAAAATGAATTGGGCATATTTTACATCAATATTTGGAATAAGTACCATTAAGTATTTATTCTCTCACGTTCTAGCAATCGGTGCTTTGCAAAATGTTTATACAGATGTAGAGGTTAATTTTATTAATATATTTCTGCCAACTTTTGCCGGAGCCTTTACATGTATGTTAGTCTTTTATTTTGCCAGTGACTTCTTTATGGATCGTGCAGCCCGTAAAAGAAAAGAAAAATTAGCATTAGCAATTGCAAGTGGTAAACCGTTAAAGCAAAAGAAAAAATTCACCTTACTAAATAAATTAATGGTCAAAGCCAAGGCAAGATTTGGAATTTATGCCCTGACTTTTATTGCCCCTTTATTTTTTAGTATTCCATTGGGTTCAATTATTTGTGCCAAGTTCTATGGTGACCAAAAGATTACCTTCCCATTAATGACAGGTTTTATGGCGCTTTATGGTGTTGTGGTAACCCTAATTATAGTTTTGATTAATGGATGATATCAGAGACATTTTTTTTGATTTAGATCATACGATTTGGGATTTTGATGCTAATTCAAAACTGGCCTTACAAGAGTTGTTTTTTGAATTCGACTTAACTAAAAGAGGAGTCGATTTTGATGCGTTTATGAAAGAATATTATGAGGTAAATGATATTTATTGGGCGCGATATCGTAATAATGAAATTCAAAGACAAGAACTTAGAATAGGGAGATTTATAGATGCATTTGCCAATTTAGATGTTAGAATTGATTTTGATTTTGCAGACCAATTTGCAGGAAGATACCTTGAGCTAAGTCCCTATAAAACCAATTTGTTTCCAAATGCTATTGAAGTGTTAACTTACCTCCAGAGTAAGTTTAATCTACATATCATTACCAATGGTTTTGAAGAGGTACAGTTTATTAAGCTTAAACATTCTAATCTGAAACAATTTTTCAAAACGGTTGTATGCGCAGAAGAGGTTGGAGAAAAAAAGCCACATCCTTCTGTGTTTCAATATGCTTTAGATAAGTCTGGTGCCAATCCAAAGCAGGCAGTTATGGTTGGCGATTCATTACAAGCAGATGTGCAGGGTGCTTTGGATGTTGGAATGCACGCTATCTACTTTAACCCTGAAATGGTTGATATAACAGCAGATTATAAGCAAATTCAAGATTTAGCTGAGCTTAAGCATTGGTTTTAAATTATCAATTACAGTTAATTTTCAATCTATTTAGAATGGTTCTAAATTAAGATTTTAGTCGTCTAAAAAGGTGTCTAATGTATCCTTATTTTTAAATTTGCTCCCCTAAAATTAATTCCAAATAGATATGTCCAAGACTGTCAAGATAAGGAAAGGTTTAGATATCAAATTAAAGGGTGAAGCCGAGAAAGTAATTAACGCTATTGACTTGACCAATAACTTTGCTATAAAACCTACCGATTTTCACGGCGTAATGCCAAAAATGGTGGTAAAACCAGGAGACAAAGTCAGTGCAGGAGATGTAATATTTTTTAATAAGTATCAAGAAGAAATTAAGTTTTGTTCACCGGTTTCAGGAGAAATTTCTGAAATAGTAAGAGGTGCAAAAAGACGAATTCTTGAGGTTAGAATAACTGCTGATACTGAATTGAAATATACTTCTCTTGGAGCTAAAGATCCAAATTCAATGTCAAGTGATGATGTTAAATCACATCTCTTAAGTTCAGGATTGTGGCCATTTGTAAAAATGCGACCGCTTGATGTTATAGCCAATCCAAATGATCAACCAAAAGCTATTTTTGTATCAGCTTTTGATTCTTCTCCGTTGGCGCCTGATTATGATTTTATTTTGCACGGCGAAAAGGAAAACTTTCAGACAGGACTTGATGTGATTAAACACTTAACTTCCGGTAAGGTTCATTTAACTTTAAATAATTCAGCATCACCAGATGAGGTTTTTAAAAGTGCCACGGGTGTTCAAATAAATCATATTAATGGAATGCATCCTGCTGGAAATGTTGGAACGCAGATTCATCATATTGATCCAATTAATAAAGGTGAAATTGTTTGGACTTTGAATGCAATTGATGTAGCCATTATTGGTAAAGTATTTAAAACTGGTCGATTTGACATGACTAGAGTGATTGCTATCGCTGGGTCTGAGGTTAAAGCACCAAAATATTATAAAACAATTATTGGTGCGCAAGTATCCCCTTTTTTGAAAAACAACCTTGAAACAGGAGATGTTCGTGTTATTTCTGGTAATGTGTTAACGGGAGATAAAATTGAAGAAGACGGAAAGCTAGGTTTTTATAGTAATCAAATTACTGTTATTCCGGAGGGAAATAATCCGCGTTTTTCATTTACTGAAGGGTGGATGGAACCAGGTTTCAAAAAATTCTCGGTAAGTAGATCCTATTTTTCATGGTTGATGCCTAATAAGAAACATGTCATTGATACCAATTCTAATGGTGAAGAACGGGCATTTGTAGTAACTGGAGAAATGGAAAAAGTATTTCCTTTTGATATTTATCCAATGCACCTTACAAAAGCATGCATGTATAACGATTTAGATGAAATGGAGAATTTAGGAATTTACGAAGTAGCACCTGAAGATTTTGCATTGTGCGAATTTGTTTGTACATCTAAAATTAATGTGCAATCTGTCATTCGTGAAGGTTTAGACGAAGTGCAAAGAGAAATAATGTAATAGTCATTTAAAGAAAGATAAAGTGAAGTCTATTGAAAAATTAATGCGAAAGTTTGAGCCCGACCATGATGGTAAATGGGCAAAAATGCATCCAGTTTGGGATGGTTTTTACACCATTCTCTTTACACCACCATTAACAACTCAAAAAGGAGCTCACATTCGTGATGGTGTTGATTTGAAAAGAACCATGATGATGGTGATTGTTGCCTTAATTCCATGCCTATTATTTGGAATGTATAATACAGGGCATTGGCATTATGTTGCTACAGGTGATGCACCTGCTTATGGAGCATATTTCGATATGTTTGGTGCAAAATTATGGTTTGGTATATTAAAAGTTTTACCGATTGTAATCGTGTCATATGGTGTAGGTTTAGGAGTTGAATTTTTCTTCGCCGTTAAAGACCAACATTCAGTTGCTGAAGGTTTTTTGGTTTCTGGGATGTTAATTCCTTTGATCGTTCCAGCTGATGTGCCATTGTGGATGTTAGCGGTAGCTGTTATTTTTGCAGTTGTAATCGGAAAAGAAGTCTTTGGTGGAACTGGAATGAATATTGTCAATGTCGCTTTAACAGCACGGGCCTTTTTATTCTTTGGATATCCAACTAAAATGTCAGGTAATGATGTTTGGATGAGTGGTATTGCTAATGTTGAAAATAGACCAGATGGTGTCAGTGGCGCAACAGCGCTTGGAGACTTGGCGAATACTGTCAGCTTATCTAGTGAAAATCGAACAGCTAAAGAATCTATTTTATCTTTAAAGGAAAAAATAACTGACATGCCTGACCTGGCTTCAATGTTTCAAACAAAAATTGAAGGTCTTGAAAAGGTAATTGCTGAAAATGAGGCTGTAATCAGTCAAAAAGTTGCTGCAGTTCCGTCAATGATGGACTCTCTAATGGGGATGATTCCTGGGTCAATCGGTGAAACGTCAGTTATTGCAATTGGTTTAGGTGCACTTATTTTACTAGGAACAGGTATTGGAAGCTGGAGATTAATGTTCTCATTTTTATTAGGAGGGTTAGTGATGGCATTCACTTTAAACGCTACAGCAATCAATCCTTTCATGGGCTTAGATCCAATTCATCAATTAGTATTAGGTGGATTTGCATTTGGTGCTGTATTTATGATTACGGATCCTGTTACAGCAGCTCAGACAAATACTGGTAAATATATTTATGGCTTTTTGGCAGGATTATTTGCCATTTTGGTACGTGTCTTAAACCCTGCATTTCCAGAGGGTGTAATGATGGCTATCTTGTTTTTCAACATTTTAGCACCATTAATTGATCATTATGTCATTCAAGCAAATGTTAAAAGAAGACTTAAAAGATTAAAAACTAAAACCGCATAACCATGGCAGTGAATAAAGATAGTAATAGTTATACCTTCATTTTTGCAATTTTATTAGTAGCAGTTGTAGGTACAAGTTTAGCTGCTTTGTCAGTTGGTTTAAAACCACGACAAACTGCAAATGTTGTCATCAAAAAGAAGATGGATATTTTGGGTGCGGTTAAAATAGAAAGTACGCGTAAAACAGCAGAAAAGTTATACGAAGAGAATATTTTGGTTGATGAATGTTTAGTCATTAATGAAAACGGAGAAGTCATTGAAGGAGATGCCTTTGAGGTAAACATTAAGAAGGAGTACAGAAACAAAAATTTAGCAAAATCTGATAGACAATATCCGTTGTATGTTGCGAATATAGATGGTGGCAAAAAATACATCATTCCAGTGGTTGGAAGTGGATTATGGGGACCTATTTGGGGTTACGTTGCCGTTAATGAGGATAAAACATCTATTTATGGTGCAGTGTTCGATCATAAAACTGAAACACCTGGATTAGGAGCTGAAATTAAAACCAGCATATTTCAAGATCAATTTGATCGTGAATTCATTTCTAAAAATGGTAGTTATAAGAAAATGAAAATTGTGAAAGATGGTTCAGGTGAATCTCAGGATTATACCGTTGATGGCATTACAGGAGGAACCATTACTTCAAAAGGGGTAGAAGAAATGTTGGATAGAACAGTTCAAGTATATGTAGATTACTTTAATAAACTATAGTGATATGAGTGAAGTAAAAACAAGAGAACCATTATTCTCGAAAAAGAATAAAAAATTAATCACAGATCCATTGGATGATAATAATCCAGTAACTATTCAAGTTTTAGGGATTTGCTCAGCTTTAGCCATTACGGTATCAATTGAGCAAGCATTAACTATGACGGCTGCCGTTATCTTTGTATTGGTAACAGGTAATGTCATTGTATCTTTGTTAAGAAATTTGATTCCATCAAGAATTCGAATTATTGTACAATTAGTGGTTGTAGCCTCATTGGTAATTATTGTAAATGAAGTACTGAAGGCTTTTCTACCTGATTTAGGTGAGAAATTATCAGTCTTTGTTGGGCTAATTATTACGAACTGTATTATTATGGGACGATTTGAAGCATTTGCCATGGCAAATAAACCATGGGCTTCTGCGCTTGATGGTTTTGGTAATGCCATTGGTTATGGTATGATTCTCGTTATTGTATCAGTTTTCAGAGAGCTTTTTGGAACAGGCAAGTTAATGGGAATTAATATTTTTGGAAACGCCATTCCAGATGCTGATGGAAATTTGACAGGCTTATATTCAATTGGGTATTTTAATAATAACCTTGTTATTTTGGCGCCGTTCGCGTTAATAACTGTAGCATTAGTAATTTGGGTGCAACGATCAAGAAATAAAGCATTAATTGAAGAACATTAAATAGAAAGACAATGCAAGATTACTTTAATATATTTATCAAGGGCGTATTCATTGAAAATATGATATTTGCCTACTTTTTAGGAATGTGTTCTTATTTGGCCGTTTCTAAAACAGTTAAAACTGCAGTGGGCCTTGGGTTTGCTGTTATATTTGTTCTAGGCGTAACAATTCCAGTAAACTGGTTGCTTGAAACATATGTGTTAAAAGATGGTGCTCTAGTATGGCTAGGTGCTGATTTTGAACAATATGATTTGAGTTTCTTATCGTTTATCATGTTTATCGCCGTGATCGCTTCTATTGTGCAATTGGTTGAAATGATCGTAGAAAAATTTGCACCTGCTCTATATGGTGCATTAGGAATCTTTTTACCATTAATTGCTGTAAACTGTGCTATTTTAGGTGGTGCTTTATTTATGCAAGATCGTCAGTATTCAACAATTGGTGAAGCAACAGTTTTTGGAATTGGATCTGGAGTGGGATGGCTATTGGCCATTGTAGCCATTGCTGCTATTAGAGAGAAAATCAGATATTCTCATGTACCTGGACCATTAAAAGGTCTGGGAATCACATTTCTTATCACAGGACTGATGGGAATTGCATTCATGAGTTTTAGCGGAATTAGTTTATAAAAGCATTAAATAGATAAAAATGGGAGCAGTTATTTCAATCACATTAGTAGCATTTACGGCAATGATATTATTGCTAGTAAGTTTATTACTATTTGTTAAAGCCAAATTATCTCCGGCTGGTAAAATTAAAATTACGATCAATGGTGAAAAAACCATTGAAGTAGATGGTGGGGGAACTTTATTATCAACGCTTGGTAGTTCAGGTATCTTTTTACCGTCTGCATGTGGTGGAGGTGGTACATGTGTACAATGTCTTTGTCATGTTAAGTCAGGTGGTGGAGAAATTTTACCGACTGAAAAACCTCATTTCTCAAGAAAAGAAATCGCTGAAGGGATTCGTTTAGGATGTCAAGTGAAAGTAAAGGAAGATATGGAGATTGAGGTTGAAGAAGAAGTTTTAGGTATTAAAGAATGGGAAGCTGTTGTATCTTCTAATTATAACGTTGCCACCTTCATTAAGGAATTTATCGTAGAGATTCCTGAAGATATGGATTATAAAGCTGGAGGATATATCCAGATTAAGATACCGACTTGTACTGTAAATTATTCTGAAATGGATGTGACTGCACATCCTCAAGATCACCCTGGAGAACCAGATAAGTTTAAACCCGATTGGGAAAAATTTGGCCTTTATCCATTAGTCATGAAAAATGATGAAGAAGTTGTTAGGGCATACTCTATGGCTTCTTACCCAGCAGAAGGGCGGAAAATAATGTTGAATGTTAGGGTTGCAACGCCACCATTTGATAGAGCTAAAGGGGGATGGATGAATGTCAATCCTGGTGTTGCTTCTTCGTATATTTTTAACTTAAAACCTGGAGATAAAGCAATTATTTCAGGACCATATGGTGAATTTTTCATCAATGATTCTGATGCTGAGATGTTATACGTTGGAGGTGGTGCAGGAATGGCGCCTATGCGTTCACATCTTTATGAACTATTTAAAACGATCAAAACAGGAAGAAAAGTATCCTATTGGTATGGTGGACGTTCTCGAGCAGAATTATTCTATATTCACTATTTCAGAGATTTAGAGAAAGATTTCCCAAATTTTAAATTTTACCTAGTACTATCGGATGCATTAGAATCGGATAATTGGGTTGAGAAAAAAGATATGGAAGATGAATCTGGTGATGGTTTCGTTGGTTTTGTGCACAATGCTGTAATTGATCAGTATTTAACAAAGCATGAAGCACCTGAGGATATAGAGTTTTACTTTTGTGGGCCACCATTAATGAATCAAGCAGTTATCAAAATGTGTGATGATTGGGGTGTACCTCCTGAAAATGTAAGATTTGATGACTTTGGAGGGTAATCCAAAAGTTTACAATACTAAAAAGCCATCTCGATTTTTCGAGATGGCTTTTTTATTTATTAAAATTTCTATTTAAAGTTTACTAATATTTACAAGCCTGTAATCGAACCCATCTTCAAGTTCAATGCTTCCAAATATATTATGTGAAACGCCTGTTTCATTGCCTTAAATTTCGTAAAATATTCGCTTGAGCTAAGATTGTCAAAAGTTGTAGTCTCTAAATTATTACTTCATTCATATGATAGTATTAAAGGATGAATATAATTAAACCAAATTTTGACTTTGAGAAGGCTGGCACAATAGATCAACTGAAGTTCTAGAATATTAATTATATTGCAGTCATTATCTTTAAAAATGAAAAATAATATACTTCTTGGATTATTAATTGCTGCAACAATATATGGACTGTCAAGTTTTTGGAGTGGAACTGATTCTGAAAAAAAATATAAAACTGAACACGTTGTCATACTTGTTTTAGATGGACCAAGATGGTCAGAAACTTTTGGAGATACCTCTTTTCAATACGTTCCAAACTTAAAACACCACTTGGCACCCCAAGGTGTCTTTTTTAATGACTTTGCAAATGACGGTCCTACCTATACCATTAGTGGACACACTGCTCTTTCTACTGGGGTTTATCAGCGCATGGAAAATAGTGGAAAGGAAATACCAAAACACCCTTCAATTTTTCAATATTATCTTAAGCAGTCCAAAGCTGATAAGCGCAAAGCTTGGGTAATGGCGAGTAAAGGAAAACTAAACGTATTGGGACATACGAAATCAAGAGGATGGGTTCGCGAATATTACCCTTCAGTTTATACAGGGAAAAATGGTTCAGCAACTGGTTATCCAGCCGATCGTTTGATGTGGCCAATATTTAAGGAAATTTTGGTAGATCATAAGCCAGTGATTAGCATCATTAACTTGTTAGATATTGATGGGTGGGCTCACCAAAACAAATGGGACAGATATATAAAATCAATCATACAAAATGATAAAATAGCCCGAGATGTATGGGAGACCATTCAGTCGGACTCTATTTTGAAAGATAAAACAACACTGTTTATAACAAACGATCATGGACGTCATTTAGATCATGTCAAAGATGGTTATGTAAGTCATGGAGACAACTGCAAAGGTTGCCGAAAGATTAGTTTAATCGCACTTGGACCAGATTTTAAAATAGGAACTACTGTTGACAATCACTACGATCTTTTGGATATAAACGCAACTGCAGCGGAACTATTGCATATTGATATGCCTACTGCAAAAGGAGAGGTGATTTGGGAAATGTTTAATAATGGGAGTCAAAAATGAGACAATAAGGCAACGATTTCGTCTTCGGTATTATAAGAATGAACGCACAATCTAATTCTCTCACTCCCTTTTTGTACCGTTGGTTCTGATATAGCTCGAACTGCAAATCCTGATCTAATTAATTCATCTGTTTTATTCAATAATTTTACAATATCTGGAATAATAATAGCCTGAATAGGTGAATCACTTTTTATCAATTGAAGTTGTTTTTGAGCCGCAATGGTTTTAAGAACATTAATATTACTTTTAATTTGTTCACGTTCTTGATCCATTTTAGCTGCCTTTCCGACAACTTGCAGAATTCTACCAACCGCATATGGTGCCATTCCTGTTGTATAGATAAAAGGTCTTGAAAAATTAATGAGATATTGGCGCAATGATTCGGAACATAGCGCTATTGCACCAGTGCTACCGTAGGCTTTGCCAAATGTGATCAGTTTTAAAAAAACATCATCATCTAACCCTAATTGATTGACCAACCCTCTGCCACCTTTTCCTATAATCCCTCCAGAGTGGGCCTCGTCAACGATTAAATACGCACCATAACTATGGCATAGATCAACAATTGCTTTTAAAGGTGCTTTATCCCCATCCATTGAATAAACGCTTTCAACGGCTACGTAAACATTGCCTTCTGCTGACTTTAAACGCTCTTCTAGGTGGTTTAAGTCATTATGTCTAAAGTTATAACCCTTCGCAAAGCTAAGTCTTATACCATCTCTAATAGATGCGTGGCATAAATTGTCCATAATTACAGTATCTCCCCTATCTAAGATTGAAGAAAATATACCAATATTTGCATCATATCCCGAATTATATAATAGTCCAGCTTCCATTCCATAAAAGTGTGCTAATTCAGATTCAGCATTTTCAATAAACTTGGAGTGACCCGAAATCAATCTTGAACCTGTTGACCCGTGCTGTAAATCACGTTCAAATGTAGTTTTGGCAATGCCCAGATAATCATTAGAATAAAAGTCAAATAAATGATCAAAGTCCACTAATTGTCTTAGTGTTCCTTCGACTTTTCGTTTGTCTAATTTGTCTTCTAATTTGTTTGGAAGCTCCATTTATACTGACTTTTTTACAAATATAGCGTAAATACACTTTAATTGTCATTTCAATATTACATTTGCAATCATGCAGGACAACAAATTTATCGTTAATCAGTCTGGTATAAGTGAAAGTCAAGTTGATGCAGTACTGACATTATCAAAAGAAGGTGCAACTATTCCATTTATTGCTCGATATAGAAAGGAACAAACCAATAATCTTGACGAAGTTCAAATAGAAACTATTTTGAGATTTAAACAGATTTATGATCAAATTCTGATCAGAAAAACATCTATCTTAAAATCAATTAGTGAGCAGGATGCATTATCGAGTGAGCTTGAAAATAAGATTAAATCTTGCTATGACTTAGTTAAATTGGAAGATTATTTTTTACCATATAAGAAGAAAAGAACCACCAAAACAGAAAAAGCAAAACAGGCAGGTCTAGAAGGGTTGGCAAAAATTATTATGAAACAGGATAATGGTGATCCTGTTCAAAGTGCTCATCATTTTCTATCAGAGTCATATAATACGCCAAAATTAGCTATTGAAGGAAGTTTATTAATTGTGGCCGATTGGATAAGTGAAAATGAAATAGTTAGAGATAAATTAAGAGATTCTTTTTACAATCATGGTATTGTTCATTCAAAAAAGATTAAATCAAGTATTGATGAAGCTAATAAGTATAAGGATTTTTATGATTTTTCTCAGTCTATTAAATCTTGTCCTTCTTACCGTTGGCTTGCTATTTTAAGAGGCGAAAATGAAAAAATATTAAACGTTAAAGTTGTGCCAAATGTTGACTATGCAATCCAATGGCTCGAACGTTTTTTTATCAAGCAGGATAACCAGAAGTCTGATTTAGTAAAAATAGCCATTCAAGACGCTTTTAAACGTCTATTAAAGCCGCAATTAGAAACACAAACAAGAAATTTCTATAAGGATAAAGCTGATGATAAATCAATTCAGATTTTCACAAAAAACTTAAAAAAACTACTGTTAGCGCCTCCAGTTGGAGAAAAAAACATTTTAGCAATTGATCCGGGTTTCAGAACAGGATGTAAGGTGGTTTGTTTGGATAAAAATGGAATGTTATTGCATAATGAAACTATTTACCCCCATGCACCAAAAAATGAAAAATCAAAAGCTTCCTCAAAAATCCACCAATTGGTTGAGTTATATAAAATAGAGGTAATTGCAATTGGTGACGGAACGGCCGGCAGAGAATCTGAACATTGGATAAAACACATTCGTTTTAATCAAGATTTAAAGGTTTTTGTTGTACGTGAGGATGGTGCTTCGATATATTCAGCTTCAAAAATCGCTCGAGAAGAATTTCCAAATTATGATGTCACTGTTAGAGGGGCAGTTTCAATAGGGCGTCGACTTAGTGATCCACTGGCTGAATTAGTAAAAATTGATCCTCAAGCCCTAGGTGTTGGTCAATACCAACATGATGTAAATCAAAATAAACTCAAGCATGCACTAAGTTTTGTTGTGGAGTCTGCAGTCAATCAAGTTGGTGTAAATTTAAATACGGCTTCTAAACATCTTTTGGCGTACGTTTCTGGAATAGGAGAGAAAACTGCAGAATCCATTGTGGAATATCGCTCCAAGAATGGTGGTTTTAGATCGAGACTTGACCTGAATAAAGTACCACGGTTAGGCGACAAAGCTTTTGAACAATCGGCTGGTTTTTTGAGAATAAAAGGTGGTGAATTCCCATTAGATAATAGTGGTGTTCATCCTGAACAATACAAAATTGTTAAACAAATTGCCAAACATTACAAACTTAGTATTAGCGATTTAATAGGTAATAAAACAGTTCTTGATCAGGTCATAAAGGATAATGATTTGAAAGAAAAAGTGGGCGCATTTACATTAAGTGATTTGGTTAAAGAATTGCATAAACCTGGATTAGATCCTCGTCAACAAGTTAAGGCACTTGAATTTACACCTGGTCTTAAAACAATTCAGGATTTGAAAGTTGGGATGGAAGTAACAGGAATTGTAACTAATGTCACCGATTTCGGAGCTTTTGTAAATATTGGAATCAAACAAAATGGGTTGATTCATAAGACGCAATTATCTAATAGTTTTGTAGAGTCTCCAACGGATTTTATTAGTATAGATGAGCATGTCGTTGCCAAAGTTATTCAAGTCGATATTGATAGAAATCGAATCGGATTATCACTGAAATAGAAAAAATAAGTATCTTTCCATATGCGAAAGTTGCTTCTCATATATCTCATTATCAATGTGAATGGTCTTTTTGGTCAGAATTCAGTTATTATTGGAGGTCGACAAAACGGAATGGCTGGAGCGGGAAGTTTAATTGCTGATGTATGGTCAGTAAAAAATAATCCAGGGGCTTTTGGTTTTTTTGAAGGACTTGAAGTTGGATTACAATATCAAGATCGATTTTTATTATCGGAATTAGCGTCAAAAAACCTTGGGTTTGGACAAGAATTAAAATCTGGTAATTTCGGTATCTATTTACAGCAAACAGGATTTGAACTGTTTAAACAGATTCAAGCTGGTGGGGGGTATAGCCTTAAATTATCTAAGCGAATGGCTATGGGTGTTAATATCAATTACCACTTACTTCAACTTGGAGATATTTATGGATCAAAACACAATGTATCCGCTGGACTTGGAATAGCCTATTTTGTAAAAGATGATCTGATGTTAGGTGCTTCAATAATAAATATTAATAGAGCCAAACTATTTAATCAGCCAGATGAACGTTTACCAACTTACTTTATTTTTGGTTTAAAATATCAACTCAGTGCAAAAACATTAATATTAATTGACCTAGAAAAGGAACTAGCACTGCCATTAAATCTCAAAACTGGGGTTGAAGTTAAAGCAAACGAGATGTTTAATTTACGGTTGGGTGTCAATACTTATCCATTTCGAACTGCATTTGGCACTGGAATCAAAATAAAAAAATTGACTATAGATTTAGCAGCTGTTTGGCATGCGCAAATTGGTTTGTCTCCAACTTTAGGCATGGTTTATCAATTCAAATGAAAAGCAGAATAATCATATTGATTTTAAGTTTTTCATTTACGGGAGTGAGTCAAATTTCGGATCTTGAAAAAACAAGACTAGTTGAAAGGCGTATCGAGTTTATTGGTGAATTAGCTGAAGATTCGGATGTAGATTATACAACATTTCTAGAAGATTTTTATTATTTCTTAGATCATCCGATAAACTTAAATCAAGCAGGATTTGATGACCTTAGGAGATTACATTTATTAACTGATATAGAATGTAGAGCTATTCTTGATTATAGAACGCTTTATAGTAAATTTTTAACCATCTATGAACTAGATGCAATATCATTGTTAAATCAACAGACAGTTGATATGATAAAACCGTTTGTTTTTGTTGGTCCAACGGAAGTTATAAAAACTGACTGGAAGAAGGCCCTTACAAAGGGAAGATCAGAATTAGTTGTTCGGTATCAAAGGACAGTTGAACAAAAGGACGGGTATAAAGCTCAAACCGATTCCATTCTCAGTTTAAACCCAAATAAGACGTACTTAGGTGATCCTAACAAGTATTATTTAAGATATCGGTATACTTATTTTGATAAGCTGAGTTATGGCTTGGTTGCTGAAAAAGATCCTGGAGAAGAATTTTTTCGTGGGACTCAAAAGCAAGGTTTTGATTTTTATAGTGCGCATCTTATGATCAAAGATGTTGGACCAATTAAAAAGTTCATAATTGGTGATTTTCAGGCAAATTTTGGACAGGGATTAACCTTGTGGTCTGGTTTTAATATGGGAAAATCACCTCAAGTTCTAAACATTAAGCAGTATGGAGGAGGATTACAACCCTATTCGTCAGTCAACGAATCTAATTTTTACAGAGGAGTAAGTGCTACGGTAGAGCGAAATAATGTTGAAGTGACCAGTTTTGTCTCCTATAAATCCATTGATGCTAATATTCAACAGACGGACACCATTTTTGATGATGATTACGTCACTTCATTTCATATTACTGGCTTTCATAGAACCCCTACTGAAATCGAGAAAAAGAATACCATCAATCAAATGGTTGTTGGAGGAGCAGTAAGCTATCAATGGCAACGGTTTAAAATTAATGCTACAGGTGTATTGACTAAATTTAATATACCGCTACAGGCTAGTGATTTAATTTACAAACAATTTGCTTTTTCTGGGCAGGAGCATATTTCTGGAGGTCTAGATTATCAATATTTGCGTGGAAATATTTCGCTTTTTGGAGAATTTTCAACGAATAAAAATTTTAATATTAGTGCGGTTAATGGGATAATTTGGCAGGCCGACTCTAAGCTTAGTATAGTTGCCATGCACCGCTATTTTGATCATAAAGCAAACAATTTGTATGCTTCGAATTTTTTTCGAACTGGTACCAATGAGAATGGTATTTATATCGGAGCAGAATTAAAGGTGTCAAAAAGAGTGAATCTTTCAGTTTATTCTGACCAATATAAAAGTACTTGGCTTAAATATTTAGTTGATGGCCCTTCAACAGGAAGGAATTTATTCTTTCAAGCCAATTTACAGCTCAATCGTTACTCATCATTTTATGTGCGAGTAAAACACAGAAATAGACAGCGAAATACAACAGAATCTGCATATGGAAGTAAAGGTCAAGATTGGCAAAAGGTAACAAGTCTTCGTTTAAATTATTCGCATCAGATTACCACAAATATTTCCATTAAAACAAGATTGGAGTTTTTAAAGTATGAGCATGGAATTCGTCTGTCAAATGGTTTACTGATGTTTCAAGATATTATTTATAAAGCTAAAAATATCCCTTTAAAGCTTTATGCAAGGTACGCACTTTTCGATACAGATGATTATAGTTCTAGAATTTATGCGTATGAAAATGATTTACTATACGCATTTAGCGTTCCCGCTTATTATAATCAGGGGTTTAGAGCCTATGTGATGGCACGATATGACTTGGGTGATAGGGTTGATTTATGGTTAAAATGGGGTAGGTTTACTTACAATAATCAAACATCAATTTCTAACGGATTAGAACGAATTGATGGGAATCATAAATCAGAAGTGAAAGCGCAAATTAAAATTAAGTTTTAGAAATCACGAAACCAGCTCCAAGCTTTCTTTAACTAATTTGATAGAACAAGTTTGATCAATCTGATAGTGACCTAGATCTGAAATTAGTGTAAAATTAATTTCATTATCAGCATTTTTTTTGTCATTTTTCATCAATTCTAGAATCTGATTAATAGCCTCAAGGGGAAGATTCAATTTTGGGAAAACATCAGAGATTACATAATAAATTTCATCCCATTTTGTTTTATCTAATAACCCAGATTTGAAGGCAATATACGTTTCTGCTACAATCCCCCATGCGACAGCATATCCATGCGGAATCATATTATTTTGATCCAAGAAATAACCCTCTATTCCATGTCCAATTGTATGCCCAAAATTCAGACTTTTACGCATATTGGTTTCAAAAGGGTCTTGTTCTACAATATTTTTTTTGATTTGAATAGAATCAATTATTAAGTCTAAATTATTTACAATATTTTTTGGGCTAGTGTTTTTTAAGGCAGTCCAATGAGATTCCGATTGAATTAAACCATGTTTTAACATTTCTGCATAGCCAGAAAGCATATGGGTATCATCTAATGTTTTAAGATAGTTTGGATTAATTAATACATAATCGGGATGCGCAAAAGTACCAATTTGATTTTTATAAGGCCCCAAATCAATCCCTGTTTTACCTCCAATAGAAGCATCAACCTGAGCCAGCAATGTTGTTGGGATATTGATAAACGAGATACCACGCTTATAGGTTGAAGCGATAAACCCGCCTAAGTCAGTGATTACTCCTCCTCCTAAATTGATAATTAAATCATGACGTCCAATCTCATAATCAGTTAATGATTCCCATACCTGAGTTACAATTTCTAAGCATTTTGTGTCCTCTCCAGCAGGTAATTGTATCAGTTCTGCTTCACTCAGACTTGGAACAGTCGTGATTATATTTTCAATCCATAAATTAAAAACGTTTTCATCAGTTATTATAATCTTTTTAGCATGATTATATTTTGATTGTAGAATCAACTCCAATTGTGCATTGGTATCTCTATCTATTATGATAGTGCTATTTTTAGTTTTGATTTCCATCTATTAGGTTCCACAAATATAGAATAATGAAAAATTAATCAGCTTTTTTAGGAATGTAATATCACAAATTCCATCAAGGAAATTATATTTGTGTATGATTTCATTTGAAGATACAGAGATAGCCTTTGGAGGTAAATCCGATTCTGACTTAAATTGGTCATACCGACTTTTTAAACTCATGGGGAAGCCATGGTTGGTAAAATTTGGAAAAGTAGCTTCTAATGCTGCGTTTGCTCTACGCATACCAGTCAATGGGCTGATAAAAAAAACTATTTTCAAACAGTTTTGTGGTGGAGAATCAATTGAGGATTGTCATCAAAAAATAGAAGACTTGAATCAGTTTAATATAGGCACAATATTAGATTATTCAGTCGAAGGAAAAACGACTGTTGAAGATTTGGAATCGACTAAAAATGAAATTATTGCAACCATTCAAAAAGCAAAAGATTCTCTAGCTATTCCTTTTTCAGTGTTTAAAGTGACTGGACTCTCAAGATTTGAATTGCTTGAAAAAGCAAATAAAGGAATAGAAGACTTATCAGAATCCGAAAAGGAGGAGTTTAACCTTGTTATCCAGCGCGTTGATAATATTTGTAAGATGGCTTATGAATTAGATGTTCCTGTTTTTATAGATGCTGAAGATAGTTGGATCCAAGATGCTATTGACCACTTGGCTGATACCATGATGTCAAAATACAATCGAGAAAAAGTAATTGTGTACAATACCATTCAAATGTATCGCCATGATAGACTTGACTTTCTTGAAAAATCACATGGATTGGCTAAAAAACAGGGTTATAAACTTGGGATTAAATTAGTTCGTGGTGCTTATATGGAAAAAGAACGCGAAAGAGCCAAAGAAAAAAACTATCCATCACCAATACAACTAGATAAAGCAGCTACAGACCGCGACTATGATCTTGGATTAGCTTATATGATTCGTCATATAAACGACATTGCGATTTGTGCCGGTACCCATAATGAAAAGAGTTCAGCTTACTTAGTTCAATTACTTGAAGAAAACAATATTTCAAAACAACATCCTCATATTTATTTTGCACAGTTGTTGGGAATGAGTGATCATATTTCCTTCAACTTATCACACAGTGGCTATAATGTTGCCAAGTACGTGCCTTATGGGCCAATTAAAGAAGTTATGCCTTACTTGCTTAGAAGAGCGGAAGAAAATACTTCAGTTGCCGGGCAAATGGGGCGTGAACTAGCTTTAATTTTGGAAGAGAAAAAAAGGCGTAAACAATAAATTCCACCATTTTGTATATGTTTTTTGACATTTTAATCAATAAATGATTAAAAATTAAACAAAAATAAATATATTTGACTAAATATTACGCAAAATGATTGGGGAAAATTTAAAATTTTTGAGAAAGAATAAGAGAATGTCTCAGGAAGAATTAGCTGGTGAATTGGGGTTAACACGCTCTTCTTATTCTGGTTACGAAAATGGCGTAGCTGAGCCAAATGTTCAAAATTTGCTTAAGTTTAGTAAATATTATGGACTAGCGGTTGATGTATTGATCAAGAAAAATTTGTCTGAATTAGATCCATCAAAATGGAATGAATTAGAGCAGGGCCTTAACGTAGATTTGGAAGGTAAAAAATTGAGAGTTTTAGCAACTACAATAACTTCTGATGATAAGGAAAACATTGAATTGGTCAATGAAAAAGCAAGTGCTGGATATACTTCTGGTTTTAGTGATCCTGAGTTTATAAGCGTATTACCTACATTTCAATTGCCGTTTTTACAAAAGGATCGAAAGTATAGAACTTTTCCAATTATTGGCGATTCAATGCCGCCAGTATCTGAAGGAAGTTATGTAATTGGTGAGTATGTTGAAAATTGGAAAAGTATGAAAAGTGGCTATCCATATATAGTAGTTACTCAGGATCAAGGCATTGTATTTAAGATTGTTTATAATAGATTAAATGATAATCAAAGCTTTCAGCTTTGTTCCACAAACCCATTTTATGAACCTTATGAAGTACATGCTAATCACATCATGGAAATTTGGAAATTTGTTAACTATATTAGTTTCGATATGCCAACTACCCCTTTTGAAGAAAGTGAATTGACTAAAGCAATTTTAGATTTGCAAGCTGATGTCAAACACATCAAAAATGTGTATATTCCCAAAAATGATTAAGGAATAAATTATGAGAAGAATTTCATGTGCATTGATCTTATTACTATCTGTTGGTAGTTTTGCCCAAACAGATCAAGATTTCATAAGAAAGATATATGATGAAGCACTTGACAATGGTCAGTCTTATGACAATTTGAGATCTCTTTGTAAAGATATTGGCGCAAGAATTACTGGCTCAGCAGAAGCAGAAATGGCAGTTAAATGGGGAGAGAAATTGCTAAAGTCTTATGGTTTTGATTCTGTTTACCTTCAAGAAATAAAAGTACCACATTGGGAAAGAGGAACCGAAGAGGCAGGTTGGATTTCTATGGAGTCTGGAAAACTATTGAAGTTGGACATTTTAGCTTTGGGAGGCTCAGTTTCAACCAACGGGTTAATGAAAGCAGAAGTAATTGAAGTTGAGGATTTAGAGGTTCTAAACAATACTGATGCTTCAAAAATTGAGGGGAAAATAGTATTTATCAATAAGCCATTTGATCAAAAACAAATTAAAACATTTAAATCTTATGGTGCTTGTTGGCCAATAAGAGGAAATGGGGCGATAGAGGCCGCCAAAAAAGGAGCAATTGGCGTTGTTATTAGATCTTTGGCAACACCTACCGACCACTTTGCACACACTGGTTCTATGTATTATAGTGATGAGGTGAAAAAAATCCCAGCTGCTGCTATAAGCACTGCAAATGCGAATGAATTATCTGAATGGTTAAAAACTGGTAAAACTATGCTGTCCTTTGAAATGGATTGTAGACAATATCCTGACGTCACATCATATAATGTTATTGCAGAAATGACTGGTCATAAAGATAATAAAATTATAACAATCGGTGGTCATTTGGACTCGTGGGACGTTGGAGAAGGAGCACATGATGATGGTGCAGGAATTGTGCATAGTATTGAAGCATTCCGTTTATTGAAACGCTTGAATTATCAAAATCAGCATACGTTACGTGTAGTCCTTTTTATGAACGAGGAGAATGGTAATTTTGGGGGGAAATCATATGCTAGAATTGCTAATGAAAAAAAAGAGGAACACATTTGTGCAATTGAGTCTGATAGGGGTGGTTTTCTGCCAATAGGTTTTGATATAGTTGGTGATTCGAGTCAAATTGCGTTTGTCCAACAATTTTATAAAACATTAGATCCTTTTCAAATATATAAATTAGAAAAAGGATATGGGGGAGTTGACATTAATCCATTACGTGACTATTATCCAAATATGTTACAGATGGGTTTAGCCATTAGTTCTCAGCGGTATTTTAACTATCATCATGCCGAATCTGATGTTTTTGAAAATGTCAACAAAAGAGAACTTGAGTTAGGTTGTGCGGCAATGGCCACCATGTTATATCTAATGGATTCCAACTTATAAGGAATTGCAAATAATTAGTTGTTTATTAAGGTTTTAGCCTTTTAATTAAGGTATGGTTTTGTAACAACAAGTATTTTCCTGATTCTAATTGGTTTAACTTAAAAAATTATTTTCATTGTAACAATCCTATGAACTTCTCGTATGCTAATTACATTGAAAATGAAAAGCAAGGGATTAAATATTAAATGGCAATACCTGAGAGCGTTGACGGTTATAGTTATGCTTATTCTTCACACAGAAGTAAAAGCTGATGGACTTGATATTAAAGATCAATTAAGTTTGTTAGAGTCCAAGATTGAAAGTGAAACTATTCCCAGGGAAAAAATAAAGTTGCTTATTCTAAAATCAGATCTATTATTGAAGGAAGATTATGAAGCAGCTCATGATGTCCTAATTGAAGCTCAAGTACTCACTAGAGATATCGATTTTCAAGAAGGTTTATTAGAAATTAACCTAAAATTATCAGATATCTATATCTATCATTATACTGATTTTTTCAAAGGGTTTCAAATGTCAAGTTCGGCTCTTTTAATGTCAAAGGATCTTAAAGATGATAAGTCGGAATTAAAAGTACATAAGAATATTGCACATATTTTCGCTTCTCTTAAAGATATTCAGAAGGCCATAAGTTATGCCAAAAAATCTTATGCCATTGCCAAAAAGATTGATGATTCGCAAGAGTTATTGCTAATTAATAGCATGATCGCAAACTTATTTGATTTAGATGGACAGAAGGACTCGGCCTTATATTATTATGATGAGGTCGTAAAATTGCAAAGCATTAAGCAGTTAAAAGCTAATCCTGAAGTATTTCTAACAATCGGAAGATATTATTCGCTTAAAGATGAGTTAGGAAAATCTGAACGCTACTATGGTGATGCAATTAATATTTTTAAAATTAAAAATAAGCCAAAGTTATTGTCTTTAGCTTATGCACTAATAGCAGATTTATATTTGTTAAAGGGAGATTCAGAATTGGCTCTAAAAATGGCTAAGGAAGGCATGAGGATTTCTGATTCCCTTGGATTCGTTTATGAAAAAATCGCTGCGTTAAAAGTTATGTCTGATGTATATAATCAAAAGGGAGATAATAAATCAGCCTTAACGTATTTGAGAGATTATTACACATTAAAAGACTCCGCTTATAATGAAAAAATTAATACTCAAATTTTTCTTTTTGAAGATGACGTGCGAGCTATTATTCAGGAAAATGAATTGAATTCCCTCAAGGAACAAGAGCTGACTCAGAGCTTACAGTTGAAAAATGAAGCCCTCAAGCGAAATATACTAATTGGTGGACTTTTATTTGTCGTCTTATCGGCATTAGGTTTGTATTCTAGATTAAGAGTGACAACCACATTAAACAATAAATTGGTTAAGCAAAAAGGTGAATTAGAGCAATTGTCTGTTGTAGCAAGTGATATTAACAATTCGGTTGCGATATTAGACAAAGACATTAAAATTGAGTGGATTAATAATGGGTTCAGTAACCTAACAGGTTATAAACTTGAAGAAATTAAGGGACAAATTTTATTAGATTATTCTAAGGGTGCCTTATGGAGCCAGGAAAAATCGGACTATGTCAGACAATTATTTCTTGCAAAAAAACCATTTAATTTTGAATATTTAAGTTACAAAAAGAACGGTAAGTTATATTGGATTGATACCAATGTCACACCTTCATTTAACGAAGAGGGAGAACTGACAAAATACATTACTGTTGGTACAGATATTACACAAAAGAAAAAAGCTGAGATTGAATTAAAACATTCGTATGAATCAGCTAGACTTTTAAGTGAGATAGGTGTTGGGATTACTGCAGCTATCACGGTTGATGAAATTGTTGATTTAGTGTATAAAAAGATTAATGTATTAATGGATGCCACTTGTTTTGGTGTTGGTTTATTAGATTATGAAAAGAATGTTTTAAATTTTGTGAGTTTCATAGAGAAAGGTCGTAAGTACAGAGATGTTACTTGTGGCCTTGATGAAAAGAACAAGCTTGGTGTCATGACTATTACAAAAGATTGTGAATACCATATTCATAATTTAGATAAAGAATATAAAGACTTTATGAAAGTTGAACCTGGTATAGTAGCTGGGGAATTACCGCAATCTATAATATATATTCCATTGCGTTCAAAAGGAAAGAGTATTGGTGTGTTTACGGTGCAGTCTTTTGAAAAATACGCTTATCAACAAAACCATTTCAATTTAGCCAAAAATATAGCTAATTATGTTGCCATTGCCATTGAAAAAGCATTGCTTTATCAAGGTATGGAAGAAGAAGTTAAAAATAGAACAACCGAAATTATTCATCAAAAAGATGAGTTGTTACAAACTTATTCAAATACTAAATTATTAAGTGAAATTGGTCAAAATATTGCTTCTACTTTAAATTTTAATGATATTTTTCAAACTGTACATAGTAAAGTTTCCAGATTAATGGATGCCGAAATGTTTGGTGTCAGAATTTATGATAAGGGAAAAAATGAGGTTGAATTGAGATATGAAATTGAGAGTGGAAAGCTAGACCCTGTCACCACCATTTCAATGGATGATAAGGATAATTATACAGTTTGGTGTATTGATAATAAAGCGGACATCTTTATTAAAGATAACGACATTGAATACATCAATTATATTGATTCCTTTAAAGTGATTTCAGGTAAGGCACCAAGATCTTTGATTTTCACACCAATGATGATTAATGAAGAGGTGATAGGTGTGATTACGGTACAAAGTATGCGTGTCAATGCTTTTGAACGACATCATTTAGATTTGTTAAAATCTTTAGGAGCCTATGTTGGATCAGCTTTAATTAATGGTTCTCTCTATTCTACGTTAGAAAGCAAGGTAGAGGAAAGGACTCTTGATTTGGCCGAGAAAAATAAAAGTATTACCGATAGTATAAATTATGCAAAGAGAATTCAAAATGGTATTTTACCTTCTGAAAAACTCATGCGTGGTCTTTTACCAAAGTCTTTTATTTATTTTAAGCCTAAAGATATCGTAAGTGGTGATTTTTATTGGATGGCTGAGAAGAATGGAAAAATATTTGTCGCTGTAGTAGATTGTACTGGTCATGGTGTTCCAGGTGCATTTATGAGTATCATAGGCGAAAGTTTGTTAGAACAAGCCATTAATGAACCATACATTACAAGAACAAGTCATATATTGAATTTTATTCAAGAAGGTTTACAGAAGCTATTTGAACAAGAACATTCAAACGATAGTTATGATGATATTTTCGACGGGATGGACATGTCACTTTGTGCAATCAATATTCATAAGAAAAGAATAGAATATTCCGGAGCCTGTAATTCTTTATTCAAGGTAAGAGATGGAGAGGTAGAGCGAATTAGAGGTGATAAGTTTGGTATTAGCGCGATTGATTATGGATTAAAAAGAGAATTTACAAGTGAGTACGTCAGCTTTGAAGCTGGTGATGCATTTTACTTATTTTCGGATGGAGTGCCTGACCAATTTGGTGGAGAACGAAGAAAAAAATTCGGATATAAAAATACAAGTAAATTATTAAGCGATATTAGTCAGTTTGGAATGGCTAAACAACGAGAGGTTGTTGAAAAAACATTAGAGGATTGGGGCAAAGAAGTTGAGCAAACTGATGATATTTGCTTCTTTGGATTTAAAATATAAAAAAAGGCTGTCCGTCAATTGGTCAGCCTTTTTTAATTAAATATGTAGAGTCAATTTAAAATTGCATTTCAACTTGCAATCTGAAACGAACAGCGCCATCTTTTCCAAATTGGTCAATATAAGAAATGTCAGATTGAATTTTTAAATTATGTCCTACAAAGTATTTTGAAGCACCTAACGTATATTCATTTATTTTTGAAATACCTGACATAGAATTATCTGGTTCAATTCCAGTAAACCGACCAGCAACTTCAAAATTATTTTTAAATAAATAGCCTAGTTGCATATTTAATCCTTGCCCAGTATTGAAATTTTTAGAGGTACTTTCAGATCCATCTTGATCCCAATTCTGAGTATTTGCATACTCAGCCATCATTGAAATGCCTTTGTATTTAAACATCATATCTAATTGTAATGATGCTAAATCTGCTGTTGCATAGTTCCCTGTACTTACAAATGCATCTGCAATAGCGTCATATTCTTGTAAATAAACGAAAGATCCTAATTGTCCTTGTTGCCTAGTGGCGTCATCATTAAAGTTGAACGTACCAGCAATTGCTAATTTTGGACTGGATTGTCTTTTCAGGTCAGATGAATTATAATCCTCACTTTTTCCAGTAAATTCACCCATTGGTAAAAATTCTATACGGCTAGTATAATTGTATCCACCAAAATTACCTTCTGTGATATTCCTTCCTTCACCCATTGTCCAAGCAAATTTTGGTTTTATTACAAAAGATTTACCATAATTACCGTGTAATTGCAAGCCCATATCACGATCAATATTGAACTTACTATTTACATTAGATCGATTGACAAATTGCAAATTTGCTGAAGAAATTACTCGCTCTCGATTTCCAGGCAATTTAGTTTGTCCAACCCAAACGCTCCAATTACTGTGGAACTTGTATTTTAGAACTGCATCAAGTATTAAGCGTGAACCATCTCTTCCATTACCATCTTCTTTATTTGTGCTGATATCTCTATTGGAAAGACCTAATTCTACTTTATATTTTAGTTTTGGAGTGTACACAAATCCACCAAATTTTAATCGAGCTCGCCTTACTAAATAATTTGACTCAAATCCTTCATCTGAAAACGCATCTTCACCAAGATCCTGTTGCATTTCAAATAAATGTTGCATTCTCAATTGAAATTTCATGGTCATGGATGTATCTGCAGATGTTAATTTGATACCCTGACCAAAATTTGCTTTCATATTAGCTTGTGACAAAGCAGATGTACTTAATATACAAATTGCAACTACAAGCTTAGCTCTAATAAATATTTGTTTCATTTTTCTGACTTTCAAATTTTGACGCAAATATTACATTAATTTAATGAATAATTAATATTGAAAGTTAAACTTAACCATAAGTTAACATAGGGTTGATTTTGTCTTAATTTATAAGTGTGTTTAAACACTTCATAATGCCTTATAATTATTAGCTTTTAATATTATTTTGCTAAATAAATGAATCTTTTTTTATAGGTAAAAGGCACTTATTTTTGTTAACATAAGCTTAACATTGAAAAAAGAGCTTGAATGTTCCAATCGGTTACATTTGTCCCGAAAATAAAAATGTAAAAATGAAAACAATGTTTTTTTCTTTGTTGACAATTAGCACAATGCTTTTTTCAACTACAGCTATTGGAAATTCTCAAGGTATAGTAGATTCTACATCTTTAACTATTATACCTGAAGTACAATCAAAAAGCGTTATTCTTGAAGGCTTTGATTATAACTTCAAAAACGATAAGGACACTTTAACTTTGAAGAATTATTTAACTGGTCCATTGACTTTATCTTGGAAAAGTCTTGCTTCGAATGAATTAATAGTTGGGTTTAAATACCGTGAATTTGGAACAAATTCCTGGACAGAGGTTACAGCTATTGTTGATTCAGGGTCATTTGTTATTGAAGGTATTGAAGAAAATAAGGTTTTTGACGTCATGATTGGTTCTGGTAATAGTGCAGACGTAATTACATATGATCCAACAATAATTCATATCAACTCCATTAGTGAAACAATTTTTAAAAGTAACCAAGCAAAAGGGAAAGAAGAAGCTGGATCATTAACATGGGGTATAGAAAATGATTTTCTACAAACCATTTTAACAGCTTATCCTAATGTTACATTTTCAATCAAGCACAATACTAAAATTGGGAAAAAGCAAAATAAAGTTGATAAAACTAAATCTCCTTGGAAAATTGAAGAGGACATTTCTATCAACAAAGTATCCCGTAAATTAACTGGTCTAACTGGAGGAGAAGATTATGTTTATAAAGTAGGTATTAATCTTGATGGTAAAGTCATTTGGGGTAAAGAAGGTAAATTTAAAACTGAAAGATCTTGGGGGATTTTTAAATTATTAGTTTTAATTGGAGCCTTAGGAATGTTCATCTTTGGGATGAAAATCATGAGTGAAGGTTTACAGCAAGCCGCTGGATCTAGATTGAGAAACATGCTAGGGTCTATCACTTCAAATCGTGTTAAAGGTGTATTTACTGGATTTGGAATTACTTCAGTAGTTCAATCTTCCTCAGTTACAACTGTAATGACTGTTAGTTTTGTAAACGCAGGACTGATGACCTTAAGGCAATCAGCTGGTGTAATGATGGGAGCCAATATAGGTACAACAATAACTGCATGGTTAATCCTATTATTTGGATTTAAAGTAAGTTTATCTTCATATGCATTAATTTTTATTGCTTTTGGTGCACCATTATTATTCTTTTCAAAAGGAAAATTAAAATCATGGGCTAATGTAATTATTGGTTTCTCTTTATTGTTTATGGGACTTGGAGAATTGAAGGGAGCTGTACCTTCTTTAGGACCAGATTCTGCAATTGTTCAATTCTTTATTGATTTTAAAGATCTTTGGTATGGACCATTTATGTTTGTGCTTTTAGGTGCCTTAGTAACTGTTGTGATTCAATCTTCATCAGCTGCTATGGCATTAACCATGACAATGGTTGCAGGAGGAGTAATACCTTTTGAAGTTGCTTCTGCCATGATTTTAGGTGAAAATATTGGAACTACAATTACGGCTGAGTTAGCTTCATTGATTGGAAATGTTCATGCTAAACGATCTGCAAGAATTCACTCTTTATTCAATATTATAGGTGTAACATGGGCTTTATTATTATTCCCATACATATTAAAAGGAATTGCATATTTCATTGATGGGGATCCTTATACTAATGGAGCTGCTGCCAATACAGGACTAGCCATCTTCCATTCAGCTTTTAATACTTTAAATGTATTGTTATTAATAGGTTTTGTACCTAAGTTAGTACAATTAGCCGAAAGAACTGTTAAATCTAAAGGCGCGGCTGATGAAGAATTCCACTTAGATTATATCGGAACTGGAATGATGGGTACTCCTGATATGTCAATTTTGGAAGCCAAAAAGGAAATTGCTAAATTTGGTGCTATCACAAGTAGAATGTCTGGTTTTACTCAAACCTTATTAACTGAACAAAACACTAAGGTTAAAAACAAATTATACACTAAAGTGGCTAAATACGAAGAAATCACTGACCGTGTTGAAGTTGAAGTAGCAAACTACTTAGCTCAAGTTTCCAAAGGTGAAATGACTGACGATACTGCTCAAAAAGTGAGAGCAATGAATAGTATCGTAAATGATTTGGAAAGAATTGGAGATATCTTTTATCAAATTTCTAAAAGCATTGAGCGTAAAGATGAAATGAAAGTTTGGTTTTTACCTAAACAAAGAGAAAGTCTTCAAGATATGTTCAAATTGGTTGATGATGCCTTTGTAATTATGATTGAAAACTTAGAGTCTGATTGGGATGGTGTGTCAATTGAAAAAGCTGAATTCGCTGAGGATATGATTAATCAAAAACGTAATCATATGAAGCAAGAACACTTGTCTAATTTAAATAAAAAGGATTTTAATATGGAGAGTGGAATGATTTTTAGTAACTTGTTCTCATTATGTGAAAAAGCTGGAGATCATATCATTAACGTATCCGAAGCTGTTGTAGGAAAAATATAAAAGCAGAAATACAAACGAGAAAAAGCCTGTAGACTTGCGTTTACAGGCATTTTTTTTTGGGATATGGTTGTATTAAATTAATCCTAATAGATAACCCAAGAAGGCACCACCTAATATTGTCCACATGACATTTACTTTTTTGAACCAGAACGTAAGAATTACGCTAATTAAAGCAATTATTGCTGCCCGCCATTCAAAATGCATTTCCGGTAAGTCTGGTAAAGTAATTTCTATTGTCATGGTTATTAATACACCTAACATTACTGCCAGAGCTGCGACATTAACAGAATCTAGAAAATAACTTAAGAACTTAGATTTTCGCATTCTAGGCACAAGAGGATTGAGAATAAGAACAAATAAAAATGATGGTAAAAAAATACCAGCAGTAGCAGCTATAGCACCCCATAATCCAGAGAGTTGGTACCCAACAAAAGTTGAGGTTGATAATACCGGCCCTGGGGTGAACTGTCCTACTGCGATAGCATCCAATAATTGTTGTTTTGTTAACCAACCAGCAGTTACCAACTCTGCATCTAAATAGGCGATTAATACATAGCCACTCCCATATAGTACAGCTCCAACTTTTAAAAAGGTCCAAAATACTTTGACAGCTGTAACTTTTAAAATAACACTACTTGATGTTTGCAAGAAAAAAATTGGTACGATTGATTTAAGTTCTTTGGGGCTAACATTGTGCCTCGCGTAAAAGAATAAAGCTCCAATTAATCCAGCACCTAACAAAGCTGTTATTTCATTGAGGTTTGTAAATAGAACTAATATTAATACTAATCCTCCAAGAATACCTAGTTCCCAACTTTTCAAAGCTTTTTTACTAAGTTTAATGATTGCAGACGCTATAATGGCAAGGACGGCAGGCTTGATGCCATAAATGAATGGTTCTACTTCTGGCAATGTACCATATTTGACATATAGCCATGCCAAAACACCTGTGATTAATACAGCAGGAAAGATAAAGGCAATACCAGCAACAAACAGCCCCTTATAGCCAGCCCGTTCATGTCCACAATGCATGGTCATTTCAGTTGAATTTGGTCCAGGTATTAAGTTAGTTGCACCGATTAAATCAAGATAATGTTGACGGTTCATCCACTTTCGTTTATTCACCACTTCTTCTTCCATCATGGCAATGTGTGCTGCTGGACCTCCAAAGGCAAAGCACCCAAGTTTAAAGAACACTTTGGCTACTTCTGCAAGTTTATTTTCTTTTGACATTATTAAATCTATTTTTAGAAAATTATATAATGGTACAAAAGTGGGGTTAAATAACCAAGGGTATAAAGATAAAAATCGGTTGTTTCGGTATTATTGGAACCTGTTTTTCCGAAAATAATTTGGTGAGACATGCAATTGTCGCCTAAAATACTTGGCAAAATGAGAAGAGTCATCAAAACCCAAATCGCTCGTAATTTCTGAAATAGACATGTCGGTATAAATCAGCAAACGTTTAGCTTCGGTAATTACATGGTTTTGTATGACTTCACTAGCGGTTAGGCCTTTATTTGATTTACAAATGTCATTTAAATGTTTAGGGGTCATGTGTAATAATTCTGCATAATAGGTCACTTTTCTTTGCGTTCTATAATGTGCCTTTACTAGATGGTCAAATTGATGAAATCTTGAGGATAAGGCTGGCATGGTTTGGTTATGATCAGTAGAAAATCGATCTAACTCTAAAAGTATTAATTTAAGATATGCCGCAATGGCTAAGTTGGAATGGCGGTCATTCTTTTGATCTAGTTCTTTTCCAATAGACAATAAAAGATAAGACAGATGGTCGCATAATGTTGCATCAATTTCTATACAACTTTTAATATTAACTGGATTGGTTTGATTAAGGAAATGGTTGTTTAAAAAGTCTTGTTTAAACATTAATACAAATCCTTCGGGTTTTTCAGTAAACTCCCATTGATGAACTTGGCCAGGTTTTAAGGCAAAAATTACTGGTGGTTGAACAGTATGCTTTTCAAATTCTATGGTGTGGAAGCCTTCGCCTGAAGAAATTAAAATGATTTCGTGATAATCCTTATGCTGATGAGGTTTAGTGGGTTTGATATAAGGCTTCATCCGCTTCAGTTTTATTGAATCAGCATGGCCTATTTTATTTTTCACCTCTATTTTCACCATTTAAAAATAATAAAATTATGGATTCTCCCTTAATACTTTTAACATCCAAATATCACAACCAAAATGTCCGCTTTGACCAAGTGGTGTATCTAGCCGTTGATAACCAATTTTCTCATAAAGTTTAACCGCATCAGAAAAGTCCGGCATAGATTCTATATAAAGCGATTGGTATCCAGATGTTAAAGCAAATGCTTCAGATTGTTCATACAATTGTCTGCCAATTCCAGTTCCTCTCACAGATTCAGCGACATAGAACTTGACTAATTCTCCATGCCCAATGGGAAGTCCTGAAGTTGGATAGATACCGCAAGAGCCAACAATATTCCCATTAATCTCAGCGATAAAAAAAATAGCCTCCTTTTTATTGAATAATTCAAACAATTGATCTGTGGTAGGGTCAGTATAAACGGTTCCCTCTTTTGTGGCATTATACTCATCAAATACAGCACGAATCATTTCCGCTACATCAGCATTGTCCGATTTTTTTATGGGTCGAATTATAGTCATTAACTTAGCGCTAAAACCTAAATGATAGTGTCAATGTTTTAAGAAAGTAAATATAAAGTTTTATTGATTGAGTATTCCAAATATTATCTCTATTTTCGAAACTATGTATCCTTATCACAATAAAATTAAACAACGGATTAAAAATAAAGAACTGGTTCGTTACGAATATGTAGACAAATACAAAAACATTTCTCCTTGTTTACTATTGCACTTTGATACAGAGCCAAAAATAAGACCAATCCGAGAACATAGATTTGAGGAATATGAATTGTTTTTTAAAGAAATGAATTCTGGACTATTTTAAGGTCATTTTTATCCCTTGTTAGCACCAGTTTTTACTTTTTTTCTTCTCGCAAAATTTTTTCCATTTTACGACCTTTTGCCAATTCATCAATCAGCTTTTCCATACGTCTACATTTTTTATAGACTTCAAATTCATCTTCTATTTCTTCAATTCGATAACCACAAACAACTCCGTTAATCATGTACGCATTGGGATGGATTTTTGCTCGTTCAAAAAATGTTCTAAACGTTACTTTCTCAGCAATAAGTGTTTGCAGTTTATCCTCATCAAAACCAGTAAACCATTCTAGTACTTGATGGAATTCTTCTTTTGTTCCATAGTTGTCGTTTCTTTCCAAGGCATAGTAATTTGTTTTTTATTCCAAATTACTCCTTAAAAAGTGTAAAGGATGTCCCTTTAACTTTGTGAACTATGTCCCTTTACCATACCGGTTTTTTTTAATAATTTTCAGTTACGAATTCCATTTTATCTGAATTCATTAAATAGTTATATGTTCCATTTTTTAATTCCGCTTTGTTCATTTCAAAGTCAGAGTTTTTTATTCTGAACACTCTTACTCGTTCTCCATTTCCTTTTTCAACCCAATCATAAAGGTCTTGTTTAATTGTGTTTTGATTGTCCCATACATAAACATTTCCCCAAGATTTATCAATTATTCCTTATTCATTAAATTCAGTCGTTTGTCTTAATTCTCTGGAATATTTAGAGCGAAAAATAATATCTCCATCTTCTACTTTTTGATTAAAGTAAACTAAATCTCCATACCTGTCCTCATCTTTCATAAGATAAAGCCCAAACATAATCAGTCCAAATATTCCAACTATCGCTGTTCCTAAAACTCCAAGAATAATTTTTAGCGTTTTACTCATTCCAACCTATTATTTTCGATTAATAAGTCCATTTCCTCTTGATATTTTTCTCACCAATCGTTTCCGTTTCTGTTATTGAGATATTTTTCAATTTCTTTGTTATAAGCATTAATTCCACGGATTGTTGATCCAGTTTAGAACAACTTGTATAATGTTCGTGGAAGCCATACTTTTCCTTTAGTCCAATGCAAGGAACTCCACAAGCGTGCATAGGTGTTTCTGTCTAAACAATTCGAGCAGAATCTCTCCAACCCTCAATTTTTGCAGTCAGATAATTGAATCGATTAAAAAATCCGAATTACCAGAATAAAATTCCGACTATTAAGAGTCCAGTTCCGATTGTTATTTTCTTTTTGCGTTTCATTGGTCAACTTGCGTACAATTGTATGTTATCAGGTGAGAATTTATTATTTTAAAATGTTCTAGCTGCTCTAACTCCGAAAAGTTGTTCAGAACCTCCCATTCCCTCAGCAAGGATATCAAATTTACGATACCAAACAATAGTAGCAGTTGTTGTTTCACTTGAACTCCAATAGTTTATATTTTGAAAACTTCCAAAACCATTTACATGTAAATTATTGTAAATAGCTGTCAACTCATCTCTACTTGGTAAAAACCAATCAGAATAAGTATTTAATACTAAATCATTACAAATTTGAGCAGCATAACTTCCCGCACCGATTGTATTAACAATAGCGTTTGTGTTTAAAGGTCCATTTCCAATAGCATCATTTGTTCCTGCAGTACCAGATCCAGATGGTTGGTTTGGATCCCAAATAAGAGCAGTACTCTGGTCCGTTGAAGCTACAACAAACCCATTTCCAGTTGTTGTGTTTAAATAAGCAATAAGTCCTCCTTCATAAGTTTTACCATACAAAGAATCTAAATAAGTATTATCGCTATTATATATTTGAGATGGTGCTTCTCCACCATCTAATCGCTGCTGAACATTTAATGCAGGAGCTTCATTTACATCTGTAATGTTAATCGTTACATTAAATGAAGCTTTCGTTTCATTATCATTATCATCAAAAGTTATTACTTCTGCAGCACCAGAAATACTTGTATTTTGCTCATAATCAAAGAAACTGGGGTCAGTAACGATTATATCACCTGAAGTACTAATACTTACATATCCTCCAATTCCAATATGTTCAGGCGTAAAACCATAACGCGTATAATTCCCATTTTCTACAGTCGCACCTACATTTCCTATTAATTGTCCATTACTTGGATTTTCTGCAATACTTCCAATAAAATCATTAACAGAAATTGTTGGTTCAGGGTCATCTTTTTTACAAGCTGTTAATAAAAGTCCTGCTGATAAAACAGCTACTGATAAAATTTTAATTTGCTTTTTCATTGTATTTTATTTTGTGTAAACTATTGATAATTAATTTTTTAAGTTGTTATTGTGTTTGTCTTATGTAAGGTACGAAACAACAATTAAATATAGCTTTTGTGTGTGCCTTGAATGGTAAATATAGTTCTTTTAACTAAGAATAGTCCCAAAGGTGTAAGTCCTTAATGCGCAAGGGTCGTGCCTTGAAGCAAAGTAAGTCGCAAGGTTGCTAACCGTGAGGT